>Ga0206679_10001242_pt1 | contig 21115 bp, 17 predicted proteins | sample M110012015metaG_FD_155464 | JGI IMG/M metagenome (GOLD analysis project Ga0206679, IMG submission 155464) | Ammonia-oxidizing marine archaeal communities from Monterey Bay, California, United States - M1 100m 12015 | ecosystem: Environmental > Aquatic > Marine > Intertidal zone | place: USA... | reverse complement strand
ATGGAAGGTACTCCTTCCAAAACAGGAACTTTGATTTATTTTGATGGAGGAGAAGATTTAAACAATTACCTTGCTAAAATTAATGATTTAGGAGGGGAGGTGTTGCAAGAAAAAACACTTATTGCTAAAGAAATTGGCTATCAAGGAATTTTCTTAGATACTGAAGGAAATCGTTTGGCGTTTTGGTCTAGTAAGTAAACTCAGCTTTGTAGTTCTTCTCGTTTCCTACATTATCAATTACCTTTAAGGTAAAGGTATGTTTTCCTTTTGTTAAGGATTTCTCAATATCAAAGCGTAATAGGTTACGCTTGTAATCATAGTCCATTAATACCCACTTGCCATCAATTTCTGCTCTGTAGGATTTAATGCCACTGTTTTTATCCTTTATTGTTAGCTTAATTGTGGTTTGGGTATTGAATACTTTCCCTGGAAATATATTTACTCCTTTTATTTCAGGGTTTGTAGTGTCAGCAACAATACAGAAATCACCAAATTCTCTCACTTTTGTTTTCAGGAATCCTTCTTTCCAACTTCCTCCTAAGTGCCAGAAATTTCCTTTCAAATCAGTTGTTGCAATATAAGTTTTACTTTTTAAAGTGTCAGGAACATCAGCCTTAATGGAAAGTACATATTTTTTATGTACAGGTGTGTTATTGAAATGCACATGATGAACTTCACCAAACACGCCATCAACTGAATCAGTTGTGTTGTAATGAAACCTTAAGGGTTCATACAATGAAAAAGCCTCCATGTGGAGTTCAATATTTTCTTCCTTGAAGATGTTTACCTTGTCTAAATTGAAATGAGTATTTATAGTATCCTTTGGTAAAGGACATCTGTTGAGTAAAGGATTGTTGGTTGATTTAATCTTAAAATCTAATGTTGAGGTATTTCCATAAATATCAGTTACTTCTAAGTTTATTGAATGTAGTAAGGTATCATTAATGCTTATAATTCCGTCATTGATTAAGTTGCTGTAATTGGTCAGTTTGTTGTTGGGTAATCTATAGCATCTGTGGTATTTATTTTTGCTCTCTTTCTTTTCTTTATAATCAACATGTGCATTAATGTAACGGCTAGTGCTAAAGTCTAATTCATCTACTTTAAATTGGTAGCAAGTATTAGTGTCAATACAAAGTTTTATGCTGTACACGCCATTTTTATTATAGCTATCATTAAGTTTGTCATAAGTGAATATTCCAACTGCAAAAGCACCATTTATGGTTACTGTGTCTTTAATTGAGTATTTGTTATCTTTTTTATCAATTTTGATGATTTTACTTTTGTTATAGCCATCAATAAGGGTAGTATCTAAGACATAAATCTTTAACTTTTTTAGGGTTGGAGCAATGTTGTCAGCAACCTTAAAGCCAAATTGTAATGGGTTTATAGGGTGCTCACTTTTTGTATCTCTTATTTCAAAATGCAAGTGAGCTCCTGCACTTCCTCCACTATTCCCTGACAGGGCAATTACTTCTCCCTTTTTTATTGTTAATGCAGTTCTATTTGGGTAAAAATTGATTTCAAAACTTTCTTTTTTGAAATGTTCCTTTTTTACAATGCTATCAATTTTAGTGCTGAATTTTTGCAGATGAGCATAAACTGAGGTGTGCCCTGTTTCAGGATGAGTGATGTAAATTGCTTTTCCGTAACCCCAAGTGGAAACTTTTATTCTTGAGATATAACCGTCAGCAATTGCATATACTTTTTGTCCCTCAACACCTTCCGTTTTTATGTCAATCCCAGCATGAAAATGATTGCCTCTTAATTCGCCAAAAGTTCCGGAAAGTAACAAGCGAAAATCAAGTGGAGCTTGGTAGTCCTGCGCAAAAGCAAGGTTGTTTGATAAAAGTGTGATAATCAGCAATGCAGATGAAACTAACTTCATTTATAAGAGAATTTATTAAGGTTTTAAAAAGTTCAGCAAATATAACATCAAAATTGTATCCTTAGTGTATTTAAAAACGTTAAGTTTGTAACAATTATTTTCGGGTGAAGAATATTGTAAACAACATAGAAATTAAGCTTGGGAAATTCATTGCTAAGTATGAGCAAATCGAACAAGAAAAGTTACTATTACAGCAAGAAAATAATGCTTCAATTGCGGCTTTAAAAGTAAAAGAAAAAGAAGTTTTAAGTCTGCAAGAGAAGATAAAGCTCATGAATATCTCTAAATCAGTTGATGCCTCAAAGCAGGAGGTGAAGGAGACAAGATTAAAGATTAATGAGTATGTACGGGAGATTGATAAATGTATTGCATTATTAAATAAATAGAATCAAGGTTAGTGGATAAGTTATCGATAAAATTACATATAGCGAATCGTATCTATCCAATGAAGATTGAGCGTAAGTCGGAAGAATTCATTAGGAATGCTGTTAAGAAAATTGAAGGGCGCCTAAAGTTTTATGAAGAAAATTATGCGATTAAGGACAAACAGGATTTACTTGCCATGTGCCTTATAGAGTACGCTTCAAAGTTTGAGTCTGTAAGTAATAAAAAAGTAGTAGAGGATGATGGCGTAAGTGAAAAATTAGCCGAAATAGAAGCCATACTATCTAGTAATATATAAATAGTTCTTTTAAATAAAACAATTTAATCCCGTATTAATGTTATTGTTAAACTCAACACTTAAAGTATTGGGGATTGACTTAATGTGTTAAAAACAGGCCTCAACCCGTAAGGGTTCTCAATTTGAGACAGTGGAAGTTTGCAATATGTTAGCAACCCTATCCATGTTAGAATGGAGTTTTTCAGTTTTTAATGCGGGATTTTTAATTTTAAACAACAGTTAAAATGATAGAAACAATTATAGTAGGTTTAGTCGCTTTAATAGCAGGAGGAGGTATTGCTTTTTTAGTGTTAAACGGAAAAAATAAAGGAAAGGCAAATGCCATTATTTCAGAAGCAAATAAAGAGGCTGAGCAAATAAAAAAAGAAAAACTTTTACAAGCAAAAGAGAAGTTTATTGAGTTAAAGTCAGAGCATGAAAAGGTTATTAACAAGAAAAATAACGAAATTAATAATGCTCACCAAAGGGTAAAGCAAAAAGAAAATACCCTTAACCAAAAATTGGCTGACGTAAATAGAAAGGATGCTTCTTTTAAAACGTTAAACTCAGAGATTGATCAACAAAGATCAGTTTTGGATAAAAAACAAGCTGACCTAGATAAATCGCATAAAAAGCAAGTAGAACAATTAGAAGAAATCTCTAATCTTTCAGCTGATGAGGCAAAAGCACAATTGGTGGATACCTTGAAGGATGAGGCTAAAACTGAAGCTTTAACAATCATAAATAATACAATTGAGGAGGCAAAACTTACTGCAAAACAAGAGGCTAAAAAAATTGTAATACAAACTATACAAAGGATAGCAACTGAAGAAGCAGTAGAGAATGCAGTTTCAGTTTTTAATATTGATAGTGATGCTGTTAAAGGTAGAATTATTGGTAGAGAAGGGCGTAATATTAGAGCCATTGAGGCTGCAACTGGGGTTGATATTGTAGTGGATGATACGCCAGGAGCTATTATACTTTCTTGTTTTGATTCTGTAAGAAGAGAGGTGGCTCGTTTGTCATTGCATAAATTAGTTACAGATGGTAGAATACACCCCGCAAGAATTGAGGAGGTAGTGAAGAAAACGGAGAAGGAGATTGAAGATGAGATTATTCAAATTGGTAAAAAAACAACTATTGATTTAGGAATTCATGGTTTACATCCTGAATTGATTAAGATGGTTGGGAGGATGCGTTACCGTTCTTCTTATGGGCAGAACCTTTTACAGCATTCGCGTGAAACAGCAAATATGTGTGCAACTATGGCTGCAGAATTAGGGTTGAATACTAAATATGCCAAAAGAGCAGGATTACTACATGATATTGGAAAAGTATCTCCTGATGATGCAGAAACTCCCCATGCGATTATTGGTATGAAGTTAGCGGAGAAGTATGGTGAAAAACCAGAAGTTTGTAATGCAATTGGAGCTCATCATGATGAAGTAGAGATGACTTCATTAATAGCACCTTTAATTCAAGTTTGTGATGGAGTTTCAGGGGCAAGGCCAGGAGCAAGAAGGGCAATGACTGACCAGTATATTAAGCGAATAAAAGAATTGGAGGAAACAGCTTTAGGTTATCCTGGAGTACTTAAATCCTACGCAATACAAGCGGGTAGAGAGCTAAGGGTTGTGGTGGAAAGTGAGAAAGTTACTGATGAAAAAGCTTCAGAATTAGCTTTCCAAATATCTGATAAAATTCAGAATGAAATGACTTATCCTGGACAAGTAAAAGTTACTGTGATTAGGGAAACAAGAGCAATAAGTTACGCAAAGTAAAACTCAATAATTGTAACAATAAAAAACCCACTCATTGAGTGGGTTTTCTTTTTTAAATATCTTTTAGATTAAAGATTTATAATCGTAAATTCTGTGTCTAAATTTTTAGCCCATTGATTGGTTTCTTCTTCATTTTCATAAGGACCAATAAACACATTGAATATTTCTTCTGTGCTATTTGATTGACTCGGTAAAAAGAAATAATCACATTTAAATCCTTTTACTTTTAAATCGTTCACCATTGCTTTAGCAGAACCTTCTTCTTCAAAAGATCCAATTATAGCCAATTGATTTCCTTCAATTTCAAAGTTATACTCTAACTGAAAAGGAGTGTTTTCTTCAACAGCTTCTTCTGAAGAAAGGTCAGGAACAAATGAATTGAAATCAATATTGTTATATCCATAAAACACACCATAAGCTACTGACCCAACAATTACCACTTTTTTTACCCATCCTAAATTTAAAGGTTTTTTCTCCTTAGCAGGAACTTCAACCTCAGGAGTAGCAACTTCAATTACCTCTTCCCTTTGAAACCTTGGGGGAACAGGTGTCTCGTGCTTTTTCTTTATTTGGGCTAATCTTTCCTGAAGAATTCTTAGCTTTTCATCATTTGTTCTGTCGCTCATTGTATAGTGTAAATTAGGACGCTAATATATTACTTATTATTTAGTGTATAACAGGCAAGTTTCAAAAATTGCTGAAAGTTTTAAGTTAGCCGATTTTACTTGTTGAGGTATTATGCTTTCTTCTGATAATCCTGGAATAGTATTGATTTCTATAATGTATGGTTTTTCGTTCATGATGATATAGTCAATACGACAAATACCACTTAATTGCATTGTTTTATAAATATTAACAGTAGTTTTTTGCACCTCTTTTGTAAGCTTATCACTAATTCTTGCTGGAGTTATTTCTTCTGATTTCCCTTCATATTTTGCTTGATAATCAAAGAATTCATTTTCACTTACAATTTCAGTAATGGGTAAAGCTTGAATTGATTCTCCATTAAAAAATACTCCAGAACTTACTTCTGTGCCGTCAATAAATTGTTCAATCAGTACTTTATCATCATGTTCCAATGCGTGATTAATTGCTGAACTTAATTCACTTGCTTGTTTTACTTTTGAAATTCCGTGACTAGAACCTGCTCCATTTGGCTTTACAAAACAGGGCAGTCCAACTGCATTGATAGTAGTAGCTGTATCAATTTTATTTCCCCTTTCATACATATAGGATTGTGCACAATTGAATCCTAATTCTATTAATTGTTGATTACATTCATACTTATCAAACGTTAAAGCAGATACCTTTGCATTGCAAGAAGTATAAGGAATATTTAAATTATCAAAATAGGGTTGAATTATTCCGTTTTCAGCAGGAGGTCCGTGTAAGGACAAGAAAACAGCATCAAATAAAATTGTCTTATTTTCTAATTGAAAAGTGAAATTAGTTTTGTCAACATCAATTTTTTCATCATTGATAAGGGCAGTGAATTTATCATATTTAAGGTGAATGATGTATCCGTTAAATAGCTCAGGATTTAAATGTTGAAGCACAGTATTAGCGCTTAATAATGATATCTCGTATTCGGCAGAGTCTCCACCTGTTAAAATTGCAATGTTTTTCATCTTATAAATTCTAAAACAAACTAACAAAATATTTATTGTTTATCAAACTCCTTTGCATTCATAATTTTTATATTTGTAAATCGTTATTCAACAAGAAATACCATTCGAAAATGTTATCCATTTTTAAAGATAAAAAATTTTATAAAAATTTAGTATTATCAGGAGTCACTCTAGTTCTACTGTTTGTTGGGTGGTTAAAGTATTTGGATTATTACACCTTACATGATAAGTATATTCAAGTTCCTGATTTTAATAATATGCTAATTGCTCAATTGGATTCTGTAGCTGAGGCTAATGATATTAGAGTAGTGGTTATAGACTCTATTTTTGATAGAAGTAGAGCAAAAGGAATTGTGGTTAATCAAGATCCGGAACCTTTAACAGATGTAAAACGCAACAGGAAAATCTATTTAACCATTAATTCTTTGCAATCTCGTAAAGTCGCTTTTCCTGATATTTATGATTTATCATTGCGTCAAGCTATCCGAAAATTAGAAAAAAACGGATTGGAAGTAGGGAGACTTGAATATCGAGCTGATATTGCAACTAATAAAGTATTGAACTATAAAATAAACGGCATTAAAATTGAAATTGGGCAAGAGCTGTATATTGGTGCAATTGTTGATTTAGTTGTTGGAAAAGGCCTGAGTAAACAAAGTGTGATTGTTCCTAATTTAATTGGCTTAACCAGAATGGAAGCAAATATTATACTTAAATCAACTTCTTTGAATATTGGCTCTGAAATTTTTAAATCTTCAGTAAAAGATTCTACATCAGCAGTTATTTATAAGCAGTTCCCAATAGGAAATGATGATAATACTTTAAATATTGGATCGGCTATCGATTTGTTTTTTGATAACGTAAAAATGAATACTTTATAATGAGAAATATAGTACTTATAGTTATTTTGTGTTTCTCTTCACTTTTAAAAGGGCAAGAGGTAATTTCGCATTTAGTGAGTAATCCTATTTTAAAAAGCAAGAAGGTAATAGCTAAAAAGAATAAGAGTGCAATTGCCTTACCTTTCTTTGATGATTTTTCCTATAATTCTCCCATTGCTGATGTTGACTTGTGGCAACAAAGCAGTGTATTTATCAATAGAACTTATCCTATCAATCCTGTAACGGTTGGGGTTGCTACTTTTGATGGTTTAGATGAACATGGTTTTGCCAGAGACTATTCCCAAGCTAACCCTTCTGAACCTTCTGATACTTTATTGTCTCAGGAAATTGATTTGTCAGCTGTTGATACCGCTTACTTGATGTTTTATTTTCAGGGAAAAGGTATAGGGGATGCACCACAAACGCAAGATAAATTAGTTTTAGAATTCAGGAATGATACTTTAGGATGGGAGCAAGTTTGGAGTTCTAATGGGCAAACTATGCAGGAATTTGAAAAAGTAATTAATTTGATTGATGAGCCAATATTTTTGCACAATGCATTTCAATTTAGGTTTAGGAACTATGCTACAGTTTCCGGAAATTTTGACCATTGGCACATTGATTATGTAAAGCTGGATGCATTGATAAACCCAAATGATACTATAAAATTAAATGATGTAGCCTTTGTGTATGCAGCTCCTTCTTTTTTGAAAAGGTACGAGCAAATGCCTTGGACTCATTTTAAGAATAATGAGTTAGCTGAAATGAATGATACAGCTGCTATATTTTTAAGAAATAATGGAGCAAGCATCAATGTTAGTTATTGGTATGATGTATTTGAAAATAATAATTTAATTAATCATTTTCCAACCAATGGACCTTTTGTAAATGTCAGTGTTTTTGATTATGATTCTATTGGTAATTTTGAGTTTATTAATCCACCAATTGCTGTTTCTAGTTCTGTGTTTGCCTCTTTAATGCCAGATAGTGTGTCTTTTAAAATTCAACATATTATTAGTGACACTATCTTAAATTCTCCTTTTTCTACTGATTTTTGGTATGATACCTTGCTTTATGTTCAAGAGTTTAACTCAAGTTTTGCGTATGATGATGGAGTTGCTGAATCAGCTTATGGAATTATTACAAGTGGTGCAAAACTAGCGTATCAATTTAAGCTCAATCGCCCTGATACTTTAAGGGCTATACAAATGTATTTTCCACAGATGTTGGATTCTGTAAACCATATTCCTTTTTACTTAACAGTTTGGGATGATAATGGAGGGCAACCAGGAAATATTATTCATCAGCAACAAGTATATCCTGAACATACTGAAAATGGAAAATTTCATTATTATTACTTGGATTCTGTATTTCAGATGATTGGTACTTTTTATGTAGGTTGGGAACAAACTACAAGTGATTTATTGAATATTGGTTTGGATAAAAATAAATTGGCTAATGACTATATGTTCTATAATGTTGGGGCTGGCTGGAGCAATTCAGCTTATCCTGGAGCTTGGATGATAAGACCAATTGTAAATATGGATGAAGTGATTCTATCAGAAATTAATGAAATAAGGAGTTCATTTTTGATGTTTCCAAATCCTGCAAAACTACAATTGAATATTGTTGCAAGTACAACAGATAATTTAATTTCAATTTATAATCTGCAAGGAAAACTAGTGAAACAGAGTTTTGTTGTTACTAATAGATGTAAAATAAATATTACTGATTTATCATCAGGAATGTATGTTCTTGAAATTAAAAATAAGGAGGGAAGGAATTTTCAAAAATTTATAATTGAGTAAAATGGAAGAGGAAAAAAAGTTTGAACACTATAAGTTTGTTGCTGACAAAGGACAAAACCCTTTGCGAGTGGATAGGTATTTGCAAAATTTTGTTGAGTTTTCTACAAGGTCAAAAATACAACAAGCTGTAAAAGCAGGTAATGTTAGAGTGAATGATATAGTTGTAAAGTCTAATTACAAGGTGAAGGGGAATGATGTAGTTACAGTTGTGTATGATTATCCTCAGGAAAAAAATGAGTTATTACCACAAGATATTCCTATTGATATTATGTATGAGGATGATGATTTATTAATTGTAAATAAAGAGGCTGGAATGGTTGTGCATCCTGGATTTGGGAATTATGATGGTACATTAGTAAATGCATTGGCTTTTCATTTTCAGAACTTACCAAATATGGGAGAGGAGGAAAGACCAGGTTTGGTACATAGGATTGATAAAAATACTTCAGGAATTTTAGTGATTGCGAAAACTGAAAAGAGCATGACTACTTTGGCTAAAAAGTTTGAGGATAGAGATTTAAACAGAAAGTATATTGCCTTAGTTTGGGGAGATGTAAAAGAAGAGGAAGGAACTATTACTGGGCATATTGGTAGGAGTTTGAAAAACAGAAAAATAATGGATGTATTTCCTGATGGAGAATATGGAAAACAGGCTGTTTCGCACTATAAAGTATTAGAAAGATTTGGTTACACTACTTTGATTGAGTGTAAATTAGAAACGGGTAGAACGCATCAGATTAGAGCCCATTTTAAATTTATTGGTCATCCTCTTTTTAATGATAATGAATATGGAGGTGATCGTATTTTAAAGGGAACAACCTTTACAAAATACAAACAGTTTGTGCATAATTGTTTTAAAATTTGTGATAGACAAGCGCTACATGCAAAATCCTTAGGATTTGCACACCCTAGGACTAATAATGAAGTATTTTTTGATTCTGAACTACCAGAAGATATGCAACAGCTAATTGATAAATGGCGTAAGTATGCCAACCATCAACAGCTTTAAAATTTAATATTCTTTAATGGTATTGTAGACAGTATCTCTTTCAATAGGAGTACGGCCAACTGTTTTAATTAAACCTACAATTTCTTCTATACTCATTGTAGGTTTTTGGTCCTCAACACCTGCCATGGAATATATTTTTGTGGTATCATCAATTGTACCGTCAATATCATCAACTCCAAAAGCCAATAGGTTTTGTGTTGTCTTTTTTCCAATCATTGGCCAGTAGGCCTTTAAGTGATTGAAATTATCCATAAAAATTCTTGCAAAGGCGTATAATCTCATATCGTCAACAACACTTACTTCTTTTATGTGCGACATTTGGTTATTTCCGTTACGGTATTTTAAAGGAATGAAAGTATTGAACCCGTTTGTTTTATCTTGTAAGCTTCTTAACCTGCTCATATGATCAACAATATGTTCTGGTCTTTCAATATGACCGTATAGGATAGTGGCGTTGGATGGCATCCCTAAACTGTGTGCAGTTTCATGTATTTCAAGCCATTGTTCTGAGCTACATTTATCCTTACAGATTTCATCTCTTACTTCTTTGTCAAAGATTTCAGCTCCTCCTCCTGGAAGGGAATCTTGTCCGGCATCTTTTAGCATTTTTAGTCCTTCTTTGTATCTTACTTTTGCTTTTCGACACATGTATTCAAGCTCAACTGCTGTAAATGCTTTTACATGAATATCAGGGCGTATTGCTTTTATCTTTTCAATAAGTTCAATAAAGTAATGCAATCCCATTTTTGGGTGTACACCTCCTACTAAATGAACTTCAGTAATATCTTTTCCTTCATAAGCTTTTAGCTTATCAACCATCTCGTCAATTGTGGATTCCCAAGCATCTTCTTTTTTACTTATCTTTATAGAATAGGCACAGAATTTACAATCAAAAACACAGATATTAGTAGGTTCAATATGTATGTTTTTATTGAAGAAAGTTTTATTGCCATTTTTGTCTTCACGAATAGCATTTGCTAGTGTGCCTAATAAGGAAAGAGGAGCTTCAGTATAAAGCTTAATCCCTTCTTTTTCTGTTATTCTTTCTTGCTGAATTACTTTTTGTACAATGGATTGTAACCCATCAGCCAACTGTGCAGCAACTAAATTCGTTTTTAGCATTATTTAGTAAGAATAATTTTTTCAATATGCGTTCCTTTATCAGTATTGATATTGATGAAATATACGCCATTTTCAAAGGATGATATATTAATGGTATTTGCCGTAAAGTTTTCAGTAAATAATATTTGTTTTCCAATAATGTTGGTGATGCTTAAACTGTTAATTTTATCAGCTGAAGTGATATTTAATTTCCCAAGTGTCGGGTTAGGGTAAATGTGTAAGTTTTCTAACTGATAATTATTTATTCCTGTACCAATACTACCTGTACAATTCATGCTAACAGTTGAGTTCTTTAAAGATAAACGATAACCATTTAAAGTGGCATTCATCACATTTACTTGGTCAGTTGTAAACATCCAGGAATTAGTAGAATAAGCCATAAAGTTTTCGTCCATATCTAATACATCTGTGTTGAATACGTTTGAATAAGATAAATCATTACAAGTATTGTTGTTAGTTGAAGAGTTTACACTTCCCCAATAAATTCCATCAGTTGCTGGAGTGTCATCTACATTACCTTCATCTCTATCGCAACATTGAGCATTTCCTTGTGCATCCAAACAAGTATAGCTAGGCCAATTACTTTCTGAAAATGTATGATTTAAGCCTAAATAATGTCCAATCTCATGAGTTGCTGTTCTTCCATCACTACTTGATGAAGCAGCATCAATAGTGCCGAAATACTGAAAATCAATTACTAAGCCATCTTTCCATACTTGCCATCCAGTAAGTCCTGGTAAATAGGCGTAACCTAATGTCATTCCTCCACCTCCTGAGTTAGTTAAGTTGCATACCCAGATATTTAGGTATTTTGAAGGAGTCCAAGCATCTTTTCCTGATGTTGAGTTTTGCTTCATATCATCACCTTCAGTATCAGCATCAAAAGAATTTTTTGTGGTTGGAGTTCTTGTAATTCCATTTGTAGGGTTTCCATCAGGGTCAGTAGTTGCTAAACAAAATTTCATATTAGCAGTTCCAGCATAATTCACAAAAGTACTTCTTGGCGGATTAGGAAACTCAGGATTTGTTTTGCTATAATCTTCATTTAATACTCTAATAGCATCTTCAATTTGTTCATTTGAGATATTGTTTCCCTGACCAATTTGTGTATAGATTGATTTGTGGATAACATGAACAACAACAGGAATATTAATAGTTTCTTTTGCTGAGCTATTTGCTTTTATCCATGCAGTATTTTGGGAAATTGCATTTGCTCTTCCTTTTGCATAATCAGGATTGTTAATCAGTTCTTTTTCTACTAGCGGGGTGGTCATACATTTATTAAAGTTTTCCTGAGCTTTAATTTGAAAGCTGAAAATTATTAAAAGGGTTAGGATAAATTTTGTTCTCATTGTTATTTCTGGATTATTATTTTTTGTGAATATTTTTGTTCTTTTATTTCTATGATTAATTGGTAAATCCCATTACTTAAACGACTCAAATCAATTTTATTGTTCACTACTTTTGCTGATAAGATACTTTGCCCTAAGCCATTTAAAATGCGCGCGAATATAGGAGTATTATCGAATTCAAATTCCTGATTTATCCATAAGTTTCCATTAGTTGGATTTGGGTAAATAGTAAAGAGTTTATTTTTTTCAGTAATTGCTGTATTTCCAATGCAAAAGTAGGAGGTGTCCGAAAAAGTAAAAGGAATACTTTGTGCATACTGATTGTTTCCTATACTAGATATAATTGAAAAATTTCCATTTCCTAAATCGCAACAAAACCCATCACCATAACTATCATTAATTACAAATTTAAAGCAGCTATAATCTAAGCAATACATATTTTGATAAAGGGTGTTGTTTGCTAAGCTATCTCCACTGTCAATAATATTATCATTATTATCCAGTAGCAACCATGAGGTTTCCAAAGCATAGTTATCTGTCATTAAACTTAGCTGAACTTGCTCTCCATTTATGGATGAAAAAATAATTGATTCTTCATTATTGCTAAAATTAATATCTGGGGTGTTATTCGGGTTTTCTGTGCTGATATTTAACAGATGAGTAGTACCTGTACTTGCTATTCCTGCTAATAAAATAGTATCTGTTTCATTATTATTTAAGTTTCCATTCCAGCTTTGATAATAATCAGTACTACCATCAATATTGTATTTTATTGTTACAGTATTTAAAGTAGTAGCTCCATAGTTTTTCAAAACCACTTTTGGGTAAATAGGGCTGGCACAATTTGTTTGCTGATTATTAGGTTCTAAAATTGAAATAATTCCCGCATCACTATTCGCTAAGGTTGCTGGTGTACAACCATTAGAGGTAAGTAGTCCTATTCGCCAATTACTAATGCTTGCCCAAATTCTATTTTTTTGTCCTTCAGTAAATGAATTCATACAGGCATCATTGGTGTAATCCATAAAATTCATAAACATGTCGCCTGAATTACTGCAACTTGTATGAGGGTGTATCTTGCAGCCAAAGTTCGCTTGTTCTTGAATAGGAGTATCATTTATCCAATCGTTTCCGCAACTATTATCACCCCATATATGAAATAAGTTAAACCAATGCCCAACTTCATGGGTTGCAGTTCTTCCTAAATCATAGGGGTAGGTTGCAGTTCCAGTTGTTCCAAAATGTTCAAAATCAATAATTACACCATCTGTTTCTGGGTCACCTCCTGAGGGGAATTGAGACCACCCGAGAACTCCATTTTCTGTTTCACAAACCCAAATATTTAAATATTTTTCTGTGTTCCATGCAGTACTCCCTCCTAATGAATCATAATATATTTCATTGCCAAAAAGAGGGAAGAAGCTGTTTGCTGTTTGTGTTCTGATAATTCCATTTGTTGGGTTTCCTTTAGGGGTTTGCATAGCTAAGCAAAAGTTAATTTGAGTATTGGCTACTATGGGTAAGAAATCAGGAGGAGTGTTAAAAGCATCAGCATTGGTGCGTGTAAAATCCTGATTCAGTACATCTAATTGGCTTTGTATTTGAGCATCAGAAATATTTTCATTTGCATTTTTATAAACTACATGTACTACAACAGGAATGGTGGTATTTGTGCTTTTTTGAAATTGAAATTCTGTCGTTAGTTTTTCTAATTTTAAACGGTTTTGTATCGCTTCAGGATTTGCTTTGAGGTATTGATTGAGACGCAAATTACTTCCACAGTTTTTTTCTTGTGCAAACAGGTTAATATTAACCAAAAGAAGTATAAAAAATAATTGTTTCAAAATTGAGATTTAGGATTGCAAATTTACTGAAAAATTAGGGATTAATTACTTCCGATAAAATCGGCATCCGTTAAGGTTTTTAAATAGGCAACTAAATCCTGTTTTTCCTGATTAGTTAACTGTAGCCCAATTCCTACTTTTTTCATGTTTGGGTCAATAGTAGAGGAATAGGTTCCTCCAGAATTATAATGTTCTACCACCTCTTCTAAATTAGCGAATCTGCCATCATGCATGTATGGTGCAGTGTGTTCAATATTTCTAAGAGTAGTAGATCGGAATTTTCCATTATCAGCAGTATTACCAGTAATAGCGCCTAAACCTAAATCAATAAACGGTTCGGGGTCCAAGCCATTATTATGAAATTGATTACTAGCAAATTGTTGTGTGCCATGGCAATGAAAACAATCTCCTTTTTCAGAATTAAAGATAGCATACCCTCCAAGTTCAGATGCATTAAGTTGTACCTCTCCGTTTAAGTATTTGTCGAATTTACTATTTGAAGAAATTAGCGTACGGATGTATTGTGCTAAACCTCTAGCAGCATTTTCAATTGTTATGCTTTCTTCATTAAAAGCAGCACTGAATAATGCCATAAATTGAGCGTCTTTTTCTGCTCTTGCTTTTAAAGAATCACTTGAGCCTTGTATGGAAAAAGGATTAGTAATAGAGCCCAAAACTTTTGCTTCTAGTCCTGAACTTCTGCCATCCCAAGCCAAATTATTTACCCAGCCTAAATTGATAAGTGCCATGGCGTTTCTTAGTGTTGCCACTCCATTAATATTGCTTGAGAAATTACCAGGACTTGAAAATCCGTTTTCTTGTAAGTGACAAGAGGCACATGCTAATCCTTCACTATGAGATAATATAGGGCTATTGAATAAATATTCCCCTAAAGCAATTCCCTCTTCAGTAAGTTGGTTATCTTCTGGATGAATCATGTCAGGAAAACCATAGGGAGTAATGATACTATGTGGAGTAGTTATAAAAGGCTCTGGGTATTCACAAGAACCATCATCTTTTTCTGCTTCTGGGTTGTAGTTTTTTGCACTAGGATCAGTACAGCCTTCTTCTTTTTTACAAGCAAACAGTAGTGTGCTAAAAATTAAAAGAAGAATGAATTTATTCATAAGTTACAGAATTTGAAAAAATACAACTTCCATTATTACTTAATGTACTTTGCATACCCATATTCCCCATTATTCCATCAGTAGTAAAACTAATAGTATCAGGAGAATTATACCAACCATTAAGTTCCATATTAAGTGTAATTTCAACATTGCCTAACTCATCATCAACATTAAATGAAAACTGATCAAAAGTAGGGCAACCAGAACTGTATGAAATAGACCAATCATTTCCCATAGTACCACCTGTATGGGTATTATAAAATGTAGTGTCATCATCAAAGTTACCTTCCATTTTCATGTAGTGATAACCACCTCCCATCATGTCAGGCCATGCCATAGTGGTATGAAAGTCCTCATTTACATAGGCATTACTAATGTTTGCACCACTTGTTAATCCAAGATTAAATGTTAGTGATGAGTGTAGCCCATTCCTCAATTCTCCAAGTTCTAATTTTAAGGTAGAAGGGTTAGATGCATCTACAAAGTGTACTCCTTTCAAATCAATATTCCCATCTTCAGAATGCATACGAATATTAGAAATAAGATATTGCAATGTTTTTACATTATAGTGTTGCCCTGCAGCATTGGTATAAGGTAGCTCTGATTCAGTTGTAGTTAAATCTAAAGGAACTCCATCAACAGTATGTGTAAATTTTATACTTAGGTGTGTAGGAATAGGATCTTTCTTGCAAGAAGATAATGTAAATGTGATAACAGAAAGAAGCAATATTAGTTTTTTCATTTTTATTTAGTTTTATTTAATAACGCAAATTTAAACATTATAACGCAATAAATAGTTGTTTTGTATCCGTCTCCATTGTTTATCTTATGTATTCAGTTTCTGTTGGTAATTTATTGTATTTCATTTCTTTGTTTTCCAACAAATTTTTCATCTTTGCTAAGCATGTTTACTTCCCTAAAATACATTGATGTTATACTGCCTTTACCACTTAAAGGTACTTTTACTTATTGTACTGAACAGGAGGATTTAGTAGTAGGACAAAGAGTGGTAGTGCAGTTTGGAGTGCGTAAATTATATACGGCTATTGTTAAACAGGTGCATGATAGAAAACCAAGTGAATATGAAGCTAAACCAATTTTGGCAATATTGGATGAAGCTCCACTAGTAAATGCTATTCAGCTTAAATTTTGGGAGTGGATAGCCAAATACTATATGTGTAATTTGGGGGATGTAATGAATGCAGCTTTGCCATCCTCCTTGAAGTTAGCCAGTGAATCCAAAGTAATTATTCATCCTGATTTTGATGGAGATATTGAATACTTAAAGGCAGATGAAACGCTACTTTTAAATACACTTAGCCACCAAGAGGAATTAAATATTGCAGAAATAGCTAAGCTGATTCCTGTTAAAAATATCTTTTCGTTTATTAATGAACTTATCCGAAAGGAAGTGGTGCAGATAAAGGAGGATTTGCACGATAAGTACAAAGAAAAAGTAGTTAAAATAGTCCGCTTTATAGCGAGTGATGAGTTTTTGGAAAATACAAAGATGAGCCCAAAGCAGGCTGCATTTGTTAAAGCTTATCAGCAGTTAGGTACGGAAAACTCAAGTAAAAAATGGGTGCTTGCCGATTTGTTAAAGGAAACAGGATTTAGTAGAGCAATTTTTAATGCTTTGGTGAAAAAAGAAATCTTTACAGTTGAGCAGGAAGGAATTAGTAGGTTGCTAAAATCGAGCCAAGAATTAATAGGGGATAAAGCTTTGGCGGACTTTCAGCAAAAAGCTTTGGCCGAGATAAGAACTGCCTTTACCGAAAAGGAGGTTTGCCTATTGCATGGGGTAACTTCCTCAGGCAAAACGGAACTCTACATAAAGTTAATTGAGGAGCAATTGAAACAAGGAAAACAGGTGCTTTATTTATTGCCTGAAATTGCTTTGACCACACAGATTATTAAGCGTTTGCAAAAGCACTTTGGCAACAAGGTAGGGATTACCCACTCTCACCTGAATAATGGAGAGAGGGTGGAAGTTTGGAAAGCGGTACAGCAGCAGGATAGCAAAAAGGTGCAATACCCAATTATGTTGGGGGCAAGGTCCTCTTTGTTTTTACCTTTTAGTAATTTAGGACTCATAATTGTGGATGAGGAACATGACTCTTCCTTTAAACAGCACCAACCTGCCCCAAGATACCATGCTAGAGATGCCACTATTTATTTGGCTCATTTGCACAAGGCAAAAGTATTGCTAGGTTCGGCAACCCCATGTGTGGAAAGCTATTATAATGCCAAGACAGGAAAATATGCTTTGGTGGAAATGCACACTCGTTTTGCGGATATTGCTTTGCCAAAAATTGAAACAATAGACATCCGAAAGGCCCACCTTAAAAAGCAGATGAGTCAGCAGTTTGCACCTGAAATGTTAGCGGCCATTCAGCAAACTTTAGAGGATGGGAAACAAGTGATCTTATTTCAGAATAGGAGAGGATATTCACCAGTGCTTAGTTGTGGTGCTTGTGCTTACACGCCTAATTGTAATAGTTGTGATGTGAGCCTAACGTATCATAAATGGAGCAATCAATTGAAATGCCATTATTGTGGTTATACAGAGGCGGTGCCTGAGGTTTGCCCAAGTTGCAGTGCTAAGGATTTTAGTGATAAAGGTTTTGGAACCGAACAAATTGAGGAAAGTTTAAAAGAATTACTTCCTGAATATGTAACTAAGCGTATGGATTATGATACCACAAGGGGTAAAAATGCTCATCAGATGATAATTACTGATTTTGAACAGGGGAGGATTGATATATTGGTGGGTACACAAATGGTTACTAAGGGACTTGATTTTGATAATGTGGCTTTGGTGGGTATTTTGAATGCCGATAGTATGTTGCATTTTCCTGATTTTAGAGCTTATGAAAGAGCTTTCCAACTAATGATGCAAGTTGCTGGTAGGGCAGGAAGAAAAGGAAAGCAAGGGAAGGTATTGGTTCAAACTTATGATGAGGAACAAGAGATATTTTCTTTGCTAAAAGCAAACAATTACACTAGTTTTATTGATAAGCAGATAGAAGAAAGAAAGCTATTTAGTTATCCTCCCTTTAATAGACTGATAGGTATTACTCTAAAACATAAAAACCAAAGAAAATTGGATGAAACAGCTACCGCTTTAGTGGGCTTAATGCGCAAAAGTTTTGGGACTAGAGTATTGGGCCCAGAATACCCTGCAATATCTAGGATACGGAATTATTATCATAAGAATGTACTATTAAAAATTGAACATAAGGCTTCAATTTCTGAAGCAAAAAATATCTTACATACTATTATAGAGAAAATGAAAACTCATTCTGATTATAAATCGGTTCGGTTTATTCTGGATGTTGATCCAATTTAATTTTGTAATATTGACGAAACTAGAAACTAAGATTATGAAAAAATCACTATCAATTTTACTGTGCTTACCATTTTTATTAATAGCTCAGACACAACAAAACAACACAGGGAAACTTTATTTCTTGGAATCTGTTTTGGAACATGAGGCAGTGTGGGATACATCTTATTATGGTGGAGATTGGAATTGGTTGTGGGAGCAAGATTATGCAGAATTCTCCGGATATAATATTGCTACTAGTACTTTAACTTCTCAAATTCTTGACACTTCAATGGTAGACGGTTCAAATATTGGAGAAGGTTTTGACAATCCAATTTCCTGCTTTGATCCAACCACAAATACGCTATATGCTTTAGGAAGAGATGGTGATGATAATAACGATACAACTTATATATGTGCTTTAGATGTTACAACTGGTAATTTTACTATATTTCCTATTGATATAGGTATGGATGATTTTGACCCTTGGAGTGGCGGAACATCACCAACTCATGGAGATACATCTCACAGTATACAGACAGCAGAAGTTCTGATGGAATGTTGGGATAATAAACTTTATTTTCTAGAATCTGTATATGAACATGAATCAGTTTATGATACAACTTATTTTGGTTGGAGCATGCCTTGGAATTGGTTATGGGAGCACAATCATGTAAAGTTTTCCGTTTATGATATTGCTACTACTACTTTAACTTCTCAAATTCTTGACACTTCAATTATTGAGGGTTTTGAAGGTGGTGCAGTTTCTTGCTTTGATCCAACCACAAATATGCTATATGCTTTAGGAGAATCACTAAATAACGATACGACTTATATAGGTGCTTTAGATGTAACAACTGGTAATCTCGTCTTAGTTCCTGTTGATATAGATAGAGGTGATTTTGACCCTTGGAATAATGGAACATCTCCAGTTCATGGAGATACATCTCACTCTATACAAACACATGAAGTAATTATGGGATGTTGGAATAATAAACTTTATTTTTTAGAATCTGTACATGAACATGAGGCAGTGTGGGATACATCTTATTATGGTGGAGATTGGAATTGGTTGTGGGAACAAGATTATACTAAATTTTCCGAATATGATATTGCTACTAGTACTTTAACTTCTCAAATTCTTGACACTTCAATTGTTAAAGGTTTTGGAGATGAGCTTGTAATTTCTTGTTTTGATCCAACAACAAATACACTTTACTATTTAGCAGAAATTCATAACGATACGACTTATATAGGTGCTTTAGATGTAACAAATGCTAATATAGTCTTATTTCCTGTTGATATAGGCGTGGATGATTTTGACGACCCTTGGAGTGGCGGAACACCACCAACTCATGGAGATGTATCTCATTCTATACAAACACATGAAGTTATTATGGAAGTAGGTTATAAATTGCCTGGAGATAGTATAATGAATATTACTGAATGTGATACCTATACTTGGAATGGAACAACGTATACTACAACTGGTGCTTATACATACACAACAACAAATGCAATAGGCTTAGATAGTGTGGTTACTTTAGACTTAATAATTAATAGTAGTACTTCATCTACTGATACTCATGTTGCTTGTGATGATTTTATGTGGAATTGTGATGGTAATACTTATACAGCATCAAATAATACAGCAACATATGTTTACACCAATGCTGCTGGTTGCGATAGTACAGTAACTTTAGATCTTACTATTAATTCAGTAAGTGCCTATATTGATCAAGTTGGAGATAGTTTATTTGCAGTAGACGAAATTGGAGCTCCTCTTTTTGCTAATTGGTACAATATACAAACTGAAGATACCACTACAAGAATATGGTTAATGGAAGAAAATACTGCTTCATTTTCTCCTACATTTGAGTGTTCTTACTTTATTATTGTAAATGATAATGGATGTATAGATACTAGTTCTATTCTTGATTATGCGGCATCATCAAAAAGAATAGGCTCCTTTATTACATCTCCAAATCCTACATCAGGGCTAATAAATGTAAAATTTGAAAACAGCAAGAATCAATTTGTAATGTTTGAGCTAATAAGCAATAACGGTTCTAAGCTTGATGAGTTTATTACAATAGAAAATAATTTAAATATTGACTTATCAAAGTACCCTTCAGGTTCATATTACTTGTACTTTAATTCTGAGGATGCAGTTCAAGGCTGTAGATTAGAAGAGGTGCAGAAAATATCAACCAAAATAATTTTAAACAAATAGATATGAGAAATATACTTTTAATAATATTATTCGCAACAGGCCTATTATTAACCTCTTGTGGTAAGAGTAGCCCACAACCTACTACTTCTTGTGAGGAAGGTGGAACTGAAGTTACTCCTTAGCAAGCATCCCAAACGCTATCTTTTGGAGCTGGAGCTGTAATACTAATTGGTTCTTTTCTTACTGGGTGCAAAAACTCTAGCTTTTGAGCCAATAAATGGATGCTAGCGTCTTTATTACTTCTTCTTGCACCGTATTTTAAATCCCCTTTTATAATGCAGCCAATATTAGCTAATTGCACTCTAATCTGATGATGTCTTCCAGTTTTTGGTTTTATCTCTAAATGGTAAAAGTTGTCTAATTTTTTTATTAGTTTATATTCTAAAACTGCATGTTTTCCACCATCAGTCTTGGTAACATAGGATTTGTTCTGCTTTTGGTTTTTCTGCAAATGGT
>Ga0206679_10001241_pt1 | contig 21118 bp, 18 predicted proteins | sample M110012015metaG_FD_155464 | JGI IMG/M metagenome (GOLD analysis project Ga0206679, IMG submission 155464) | Ammonia-oxidizing marine archaeal communities from Monterey Bay, California, United States - M1 100m 12015 | ecosystem: Environmental > Aquatic > Marine > Intertidal zone | place: USA... | reverse complement strand
TGTCAATGCCTTTGTGCTTATTCCTTTAGCATTATGCTTGGTCATTTACCTTCAAGGAAAGTCACAAAAGAAATTGGAAAATAAAACAACAACTGAAACATCGAAGATAGCCGTTAAGGAGTCTTCCGATACGTGTCGTTTGTCGACAGATAAATAATCCTTATTTAGCCTTCATATCATTAAATTATAGAGCCAGCTTATTCCAACGGGGTTTCTACTGTTTTCCAAATCCTTGTACACCGCCCTTTATTTGTATTAATTTACACATTGAGATAGTCCGCTTGCTTTTTTAAACTACTATGGTTTTCTGAGATATTTGATGCAATTTTGAGTACGGAAAGTAAAAAAATCATATCTTGACAATGCAACTTAAAACTACCATTATCGGTCTTATTACTGTTTAATCCTTATTTACTTCTATTGATGAATAATAACTTACGCCTATTTTTTTCTTTAGCTATTTTGATTTTTTTCTCTTCATGTGAGAATTCAACATGTGAACAAAAAGTTCAGAAACTGGAAAAGGAATTGAATTTTCTGAAAACAAAAAATTCAGATCAAATTCAAGACAATAATGGTAAAAAACGTGAAGAGACCATTGAACGGTTTGAAGACGGATCCAAAAAACTGGTAGTTACCTTCATTGGATCAGGCAGCAATGAACATATAATAAAAAAAGTGAGCTATTACTCTAATGGAAAAACCAAAGAGATAGAAAATTACAATCAAACGGAGCTGAATGGGTCATATATCGAATACTATAGAAATGGTCAGATTTCGGTAAACTGTGAGTATTTAGACGGTCAAAGGCATGGAGAATATGTGGAGTATTATTTTGATGGAAAATTATGGGAAACCGGACGTTTTAACGAGGGTGAATATGACGGAGAATACATCACTTATTTTACCAATGGAAAAATAAAAAGTTATGAGCACTATAAAAAAGGTGATCGTACAGAAGCCGTTTGGTATAAATTAAATGGTGATGTTGAATTTAAAAATTAGTGTAATACTAATGTAATTTTAAATCCAAATATTTTAGTTATCGTCTCATTTTATTAAATTTACCTAAAATCATTTATGAGATTTGTGATTATTTCATGTTTATTCCTTGTTTGCATTTCTTGCAAAGATAAATTTCGAGAAAAAAAAGAAATTAAAACGGAATGCGTCTCAGGAATACAGCCCGTAAAAAAGGTATTGTTTGTGGGCTGGGACGGTGTCAGGACTGATGCGATGGAGCTTGCAGACACTCCCTGTTTAGATACCTTGATTCAACATTCGTATTACCATACAGCTACTAATAGAGGTGCATACACTGTAAGTGTTCCAGGATGGTCTACCATTCTGCATGGCGTCTGGCCTGCCAAACATAATTTAGAAACAAATGCATTTGATAATAATGATTACTACAATTATCCTGATATTTTCACCCTTGCCAGAAGAGTTAAACCGGATCTCAGTTGCGCCACTTTAAGTAACTGGCAGGATTTTCTTAGAATTACAGAAAATGAAAATTATGCGCAAAGATATGATTCGGATGAGGCTGTGAAAACAGATGCCTTGATGGTAATCAACGATTGTACTCCTGACATTATGTTATTGCATTTTGATAAACCTGATAATATTGGACATTCGAGTGGGTTTTCTCCCAGTAACTCAGAGTATTTGAGTGCAATTTCTGAATGCGATATGTTACTGAGTGAAATAATGACGGTTATTGAAGAGCGCGAATCGACTTTAAATGAAGAGTGGATGGTGGTAGTAACAACTGATCACGGTGGCGCAGGTACTACCCACGCCAATCAATATTATGTAGAGGAAACAAGATACATATGGTTTGTTGCCAGAACCCCAAATAAGAACGGGGCTACTTATCTTAATAATCCCACTCCATCAATAATCGATTTACTTCCTACAATGCTTAAATGGCTTGATATAGCCGTGGACCCTGTTTGGGATCTGGATGGCGTTGCAGTATATTGATTTTCAACAGACGTTTTTATTAAAATACAGCTCAACAAACACCTGATTAATCTTCAAATTCTTCTGATTCAAATCTGAAAGAATAACTACCTTTGAAATATGTCCGATAAAATCTATATGCAAAGATGTCTTGATCTTGCAATAAAAGGAATTAGAACTGTCTCTCCTAATCCAATGGTCGGATGTGTAATCGTCCATAAAAACAAGATTATTGGCGAGGGTTATCATGAAGTATTTGGCAAGGAGCATGCCGAGGTAAATGCAATTAATCAGGTCGAGGATAAAGAGCTGTTAAAGGAATCAAAGATGTATGTTTCATTGGAGCCATGCTCACATTCGGGAAAAACTCCTCCATGCTCCAGTCTTATTATAAAATACCAAATTCCAGAAGTTCTCATAGGAATAGAAGATCCCAATCCAAAAGTTTCTGGTAAAGGAATTGCAAAGCTTGAAAAGTCTGGAATAACTGTCAAAGCAGGAATCTTAAAACCTGCATGTTTTGATCTCAATAAACGTTTTTTTACATTTCATCAAAAACAAAGACCTTATGTCATTCTAAAATGGGCGCAAACGCTTGACGGCTACCTGGATAAAATAAGAGATGGTGACGAACAAAAGATAAACTGGATTTCAGCGCCCGAAACTCAAACCTTAATACATAAGTGGAGAAGTGAAGAGCAAAGTATTCTCGTAGGGCGAAATACTATAATTAATGATAATCCTTCTCTTACCGTAAGAGAATATGGTGGAGTGAACCCAATTCGAATTGTAATAGACAGTCAACTGCAAATCAGCGAATCGCTTAAAATCTATTCAAAAGAAGCCCCTACATTCGTGTTTAACAGACTAAAAGATGAAAAAAAGAATAACATTGAATGGATAAAGATCAATGAAACAAATACAAAACATATTTTAGATGAGCTGTACAAAAGGAATATTCAGAGTGTCTTTGTCGAAGGAGGAAGCAGAACCTTGCAGTATTTCATCATTGACAATGCCTGGGATGAAGCACGAGTGATTGTAGGCCAAAAGAATTTTGATGAAGGCTATAAAGCACCAGTGATTAATCGAATTCCCATAAACTCACATAAATATGGGAAAGACATGGTCTATTATTTCAAAAGAAGATGATTGTATTAGCCGGTACCGTAATCTTCACTACGTTTATTTTTATCATTTTTCGTCTTTTTGAAAAATTCAAAATTGACACTTTCCAGGCCATTGTTTTCAATTATTTTGTTGCATTTATTTGCGGTTGGGTATTGTATTCTCATGAACTTAGCCCACGAGCATTTAGCAATCTGGACTGGTTACCTTATGCAATAACAGTATCCTTTTTGTTTATTGCGATTTTTTTCGTGATAGGATTGAGCTCTCAAAAAAATGGCGTCGCCATTACATCCGTTGCAGTGAAAATGAGTCTGGCGGTATCTATGATTGGAATGATCATTATATATAATGAGTCATTAACTATTTTAAAAACCTGTGGGATTCTGCTGGCTCTGGCAGGTGTTTTATTGGTTTCATTGGAGGGGTCGAATGGAAATAAAAAGAGCAATTCATGGAAAATGTTACTCATTTTATTTATTGGAAGCGGTATTCTTGATCTGACATTAAATTATGCCCAGCAGCATGTTTTAAATGATTTAACTCCCTCCTTATTTTCCGCCTTTGGCTTTGGTATAGCAGGATGTATTGGAATTGTGATTCTGGCATTCAACAGCATCTTCAAATCCACAAAAATTAAACTAAAGAATATTCTGGCTGGTATCGTACTTGGAGTTCCAAATTATTTTTCCATATACCTACTCTTAAAGTCATATGAAGTACTTGAATTTACAAATTCGAGTATTTTGGCCTTTGTAAATGTTTCCGTTGTTGTGTTTTCTGCTATTGTAGGATTCACCTTGTTTAAGGAACTATTTACACCCAGAAAAGCCATTGGTCTGGCCGCCTCCATATTAGCGATTCTCACGCTTTATTTCGCTTCTTAAATTCGTACATTTACAATGATGAAACATCTCTTGATTATCTGTTTTGGCTTACTGACTCATTCCTTTTATGCTCAGGAGTCCATTTCTCTGGCCGTATTAAAATACCATGGAGGTGGTGATTACTATGCCAATCCAACAGCTCTTCCAAACCTCATTGAGTTTTGCAATAATTCACTAAATACAAAAATAAACGAAGATGTGCCTTATGTAGAAGTTGGCAGCAAAGACCTTTTTCTGTATCCATTTGTTCATATGACCGGACATGGCAACGTCGTTTTTTCTAACAAAGAAGCTGAAAATTTAAGAACATACCTGAAGGCAGGTGGCTTTCTGCATATAGACGACAACTATGGCATGGATGAATTCATCCGTGTGGAGCTTAAAAAAGTTTTTCCGAGTAAAGAGCTCATTGAGCTTCCGTCAAATCACCCGCTTTTTAAACAGAAATACAAATTCAATGGTTTGCCAAAAATTCATGAACATGACGGCAAAAGAGCCCAGGCTTTTGGAATATTTTCTGATGGCAGACTAGTCTGCTTGTATACCTACGAAACTGATTTAGGGGATGGATGGGAAGACCAGAACGTACATAACGACCCAAACAACAAAAGACAGGAAGCTCTTCAGATGGGAGCCAACATCATCTCTTACTCTTTTAATAATTAAGCTTAATGCTTGTGATCATGTCCATCATGGTCATGTCCGTCATGGTTATGACCATCGTGATTCTCCTCTGGAGCTTCGGCAGAAATACTCAAAATCTCAATATCAAAAACCAGATCTGAATACGGAGGTATTGCTCCCTTATGACCAGCTTTTCCATAGGCCTGATAATAAGGTATAATTAGCTTTACTCTTCCTCCTACGCCTACCAAAGCAATCCCTTCCTCAAATCCAGGAATCATCCCTTGATTTTTGTATTTGAAGCTAAAAGGAGTGTTTCTGTCGACTGAGGAATCAAACTTCTTTCCATCTTTCCGAAAGGACCCTGTATAATGTAATGAAACAGTCATGCCTTTTTCGAGCTTAGGCTTTCTCTTCCCTCTTTTATCTTTGACATATACCAAACCAGATTTGGTCATTTTTGCCTTTCGGTATTTCTTTTTTACCTGTTTCAGCATGTAATCGCTGTACTCCTTTTCACTCATTGAAGCAATAATCCCCAGCTCTTTATTTCTTTCATCTTCAAGAACTTTAAGGGGGTCGTAAATCCTGTGAAATGCGTCAGATGCATTCCAGCTTGTAGCTTTATTTCCAACACGGACTATTTGTACATCTTTCATCACATCTCCTATTTCAATGGCATTGACAACTTCCATTCCGGAAATTACATGTCCAAATACGGTGTGTTTCCCATCCAGCCATGGAGTTTCCTTATGTGTAATGAAAAACTGACTACCATTGGTACTCGGCCCTGAATTGGCCATAGAAAGTATACCTCCTTTGTCGTGTTTCAGGTCCGGTACTATTTCATCATAAAATTTATAGCCCGGATCTCCTGTGCCATTTCCAAGTGGACATCCTCCCTGAATCATAAAATCGGCAATCACCCGATGAAATTTCAAGCCTTTGTAATAAGGCTTAGATATTTTAGCTGAACCTACTTCCAAATTTCCTTCAGTCAAAGCCACAAAATTACCCACAGTCATCGGTGTTTTCTCATATTCCAGCTGACAAAAAATGTCGCCTTTAGAGGTATTAAAATGAGCATATATGCCTTCTGAAAGTTCAGGGCTCTGAGACCAAAGCGAAGAAAATCCAAAAAGACAAATAAAGAGGAAAATAGTACGTTTCATTTTGCTGTTAAATTATTCGGTTACAATATCAATGAGCTCAACTTCAAAAATTAAAGGCATGTATGGTTTTATCACACTACCTGGTTGTGGATTCGCACCATAAGCCAGCTCCTGAGGAATAAAGAATTTAAATTTAGAACCAACAGACATCAGCTGAACACCTTCGGTCCAGCCTTTAATAACCTGATTCAAGCCAAATTCAATAGGCTGACCTCGGTCAACAGAGCTGTCAAAAACTTCCCCTTGCGGAGTAGTTCCATGGTAATGGACTTTCACTTTGGAAGAAGCAGTCGGTTTTGGTCCATTTCCTTTTTTCAAAACAATGTACTGCAATCCTGATTCTGTGACCTGAACGTTCTTTTTTGTTTTGTTTTTCTCAAGAAATTTCTCGCCTTCCACTTTGGCAATGAGATTGTCCTTTTCAGCCTGTTCTGTCTTTATCCTATTCTTTTCCTGAAAATAAGAATTCAAAATAGCATTATTCGGATCTGAGCACATGCTTTCTTTATTATATAAGCCATCTCCTAAGCCCTGCATTACCAGATCTTTATTCGCTTCACTCATATCCTTCATTACATTACCTGCAATTGCCTGTCCTATTAAATAGGAGACACTATCCAATTGGTTTGTGAGCGGTAATTGTGCTGTTGTATTTCCCGCCACCAATAAAAACATCAAAACGCTTATCTTTTTTATCATTTGTATATGTATTAATTAATTTCTTTTATCAATGCCCCAGAGCATCTTATTTCTAATCGTATCTAAAAAATTATTGTCTTCAAATTTAATTACGTTGATCATGAAATCCGCTTTCTTTATTATAATCTCCTGACCTTGCTTTATATTCATTGGTTTCCCGTCAATACTCATTAAATAAGAACGTCCTCTTCCCTCCACGCTCATTTTAATAGGCATATGATCCGGAACCACCATTGGACGAACATTTAGATTGTGAGGTGCAATAGGAGTAATAATATGAACCTGACAACCAGGAGTAATAATAGGGCCTCCACAGCTTAAATTATAGGCAGTTGACCCTGTTGGAGTCGACACAATCAAGCCGTCAGACCAGTATGAATTCAAATAATTATCATCTAAATGCACATTTATCGCGACCATAGATGAGCTGTCCTTTTTGTGGATAGCCAATTCGTTAAGGGCAAAATACTCCTTATTTGAATCTCCGTCCACCTGAACGCTGAGTAAAGACCTTTTTTGAAATACGTAATTCTTGTCTTTAACATCTTTTAAAGCATCGTTGATCTGATCTTTTGACACATTCGCCAAAAAACCCAATCTTCCTGTGTTAATTCCCAATATAGGAACACCAGAATCCTTGATGTATCTAACACACTTCAAAAAGGTACCATCACCACCCATACTCACTACCAGATCAATACCATTTTTGATGTCCATAAAAGAATTGAATGTGTTGTATTCAAAACCTAATTTCCCTTTTTGTTTAAGTGATTTAGCTAGCTCCTCTTCAATAAATATCGTCCAGCCAAAAGTCCGAATACACTCAAAAACATCATAAAATGAGGTAAGACTTGCTTTTGAGATTTTTCTACCGTAAATAGCAACTTGCATCATCAGAAATTCAAATAATTCATTAAGGCATCATAGCGCCATTGCAAATCTTCAGCACCTACGCCATTTTGATATGATGCCTTTACGACATAATCATATCGTTCAAAAGTACGAATGATACTCGTTAAATCATCCTGATTAATCTTTAAAGTTACCTCCAGCTTTGTGGAGGACGCATCAGATAAAATGGTCGAACTCAATATTTTAGCCTCATTACTCTCAACAATTTGACCAATTTGAGCCATTGAATAATCCAGCTGATTTATTTCAAGAACAATAATACCGCCACTATCTTTCATGCTCGAGGTATTAGCGATAGAAGTCATGAGCTCAAAAATACTCGTACACCCCAGGTACTGTTCATTATCATCCAGTATTGGAATCACACTTATCCTAAATTCAGAAATCTTGGCTAAGATCTCAAATAAATGGGCATTGGATAAAACGAATGGCCGAGGCAAATGCTGAAATAACACATCAAGGTTTTCCGTGACGTCCATTTTATCAAGAATATGAGTTTCTGATACTAGTCCAACAAAATTTCCATTTTTTAAAACAGGCAGATGAGAAACCTTAAATTCATCCATCCATATCAATGCCTTTTCTCCTGTATCCGTATGGACCAGAGGAGGAATTTCGTATGTGATTAAATCAATTGCATTCATAAGTCGTCCAAAGTAGTAAAATCATTTCAGAGTTTGTAAATTTACTACTTCAAAATTTGTACCATGATTAATTTGAGTGTAAATATTAATAAAATTGCAACCATACGAAATGCACGAGGTGGAAATATACCTAACCTGACAAAATTTGCATTGGATTGCGAAAAATATGGTGCAGATGGAATTACTATACATCCCAGGCCGGATGAAAGACATATTACTTTAAAAGATGTATATGACATAGCTGAGAACATTCAGACAGAATTCAACATTGAAGGATACCCCGATGAGCGATACATGAAAATAATAGAAGATATTCGTCCGAAGCAGGCCACATTAGTGCCCGACCCACCTAATGTACTGACTTCAGACAATGGCTGGAATATGGATAAAGACAAAGAAAGACTGACTTCCATTGTACATCGCATTAAGGACCTAGGAATACGAACTTCTATATTTGTAAATGCAGATGAAAAGAGTATGCGGGGAGCAGCTCAAACCGGAACGGATAGAATTGAATTGTATACAGGTCCATATGCAGAACATTTTCATCAAAACAAAAGTGAAGCTGTACGTCCCTATATTGAGGCCTCGAATATCGCTAAAGAATGTGGTATTTTGGTAAACGCAGGACACGATCTGAACCTAGATAATTTGAAGTACTTCGCGGAAAATGTGACACATTTAGATGAAGTTTCCATCGGGCATGCATTAATTTCAGATGCCCTGTATTTTGGGATAGAAAATGTGATTCAAATGTATAAAAGGTGTTTAATAAATCACTTTTGATTCTGCATGTGAATTGTGCGTTGTGGAAAAGGAATACGGATATCATTTTCCCTGAATACACGATCAATTTCAAATCTTATTTCGGACTTATACGTTCTTATATCCCAATGCTGATCGGCCCAGAAAATCAGCTCAAGTTCTAAGCCATTTGCTCCGAAATCCGAAAGTCTGACCAGAACCTGTTGAGTTTTCTTCACCTTTGGATGAGAAAGTGCAGCCCCCTCTAATAATGATCTAACTAATTCTGTATCTGTCCCATAGGCGACACATACCTTGATGGTAAATCTAGTCAGCCTTGAGCTGTGACTCCAGTTTTCAACCTGCTCTCTGGTTAGCATAGAATTTGGTATAACTAAAACATTCCCTTCCCAAGTCTGAATTTGGGAAGTTCGAATATTAATTTTCCTAATTCTGGCAATGAGCTCCTGTTCCTTTTCAGTTGCCGAAATCTTTATGATATCACCTACCTTAAGATTTCCTTCTAATAATAGAATAAACCCTGCAATCAAATCCTTAAATGCATCCTGTAAACCCAAACCAATACCCACAAGAACTGCAGCAGAACCAAAAAGTAAATTAGTTAATGGAATATTTAATAGCTGAAAACAAAATAGTATCGAAAAAACATATATGACATACTTGATAAGCTGTGTATATATGTACAGATTTCCTTCAGTAAATTTAGGATTGCTCCGAAGCTTTCTGGCAAGATATAATTTACTGAAAAACACAAAAATTCTAGCACACAGAAGTACAGTGATTACCACTGCGATATGATAGAACGACAGCTCAAATGACCCTAATTCAAATATGGGGTAATTGAATAAATCTTCAAAATCCACTCTCGGATTATTCACTCTTAAGCTCAATATACTGATGTAAAAAGCCAGCAGATAAATACTCTGACTCACCAATTTAAGCCATGCAAGCTTTTTCCCTTGAATCTTGATTTCTGCTTTACGGACATATTTATTTAATAGGCCATGAGCTACTCTTTTACCTCTGTATGCGAGATAAAAAATCAGAATAAGGGCCAAAACATTCCAAAGATTTAATTCGAATGGACCTAAATTAAAAAGTATTTTACTCATTATTTTAATATTATTCTACCCAGCCTTTCCGAGAGTATTTTCTTAATTCGTTCGTAGCTCATCTGTTCGGAAAGTAAACTTAATAATTCATCGTCATTATTTGAGCTCTGTTTTATCTGAATTTTGATTTTCGCTATTAATTCGTCCACTTTATGGTATTTAAAATTATAGATTGAATTCATCACAGATTTATACAGGTTGTCGCTTTCCAGTTTTGTATAAATATTGAACTTTTGAATCCAGTTATAGCTTAGCTCAACTTCATTACTTTCAAGATTGGAAACGAAAGATACGACTTTTTGATTCTCTAATTTCTTGAAATATGATGAAGACAATAAAACATCGTCTTCCAGCCCTTTGACGAATTCCTCAAAAATCATTTTATACAGCTCATTTTCAAAGACCAATTCATCTTTTTTAAGCTCGTTGTAAACGAGTTCTATCACACTACAAGTAGTCTCTTCATCATTAACTGTTAATTTAACTTCACTAGTACCAAAAAGCACCATTAATCGAATCAAGTCCATTTCGTATTCCGAAACATCCGGCTTAGTGGTCGCTGGCTTACTTTCCTCTTTCTTGGCAGGTGCCTGTGAGATAGTAGAAACAGGTCTTTGAGGGCTTTTAGCACCTGATAATTTCGACCTCAATAATTTGATAAGCTCATTGGAAATAGTCCGTTCATTAATGTCAAATTGTTTGGCAATCTCCTGTACATAAACACTTCTTGTAATCTGATCCGGTATCAGAGATACTGATTGAACTACTTCGCGAATAAGCTTTGACCTCTTGATAGGATCATTGGTCTCGGTCATTAATACGGAAGCCTTAAATGAAATAAAATCCTGCTTATTTGAATCAATCATCTCTGCCAGTTCTTCACTGGAATGACTTTTTGCATATGAATCAGGATCTTCCCCTTCAGGAAACAAAACCACTTTAACATTTAGCCCCTCTTCCAGGATTAAATCAATTCCCCGAAATGAAGCTTTAATCCCCGCTGTATCACCATCATAAAGAATAGTCAGGTTTTGTGTATACCGCTTAACCAAACGGACCTGCTCTTTTGTAAGAGATGTTCCAGACGAAGACACGACGTTATGAATCCCAGACTGGTAAAGAGAAATAACATCCGTATACCCCTCACAAAGCAAACATTCATCTCTCTTAATGATTTCTCCTTTTGAAAAATACAGTCCGTAGAGTATTTCACTTTTATTGTAAATAGGGCTTTCCGGGGAGTTATAGTATTTAGCAATTTTTTTATCACTTTTCAAAGTCCTGCCCCCAAATCCAAGAACTCTTCCTGAAATACTGTGAATGGGGAAAATTACACGACCTCTGTAAAAATCAAAAGAGCGATCTTCCTTTGTTTTAGATAAACCCACCTTGGAAAGGTATTCCAGTTTATATCCTTTTTCTAATGCGACCTTGGTAAAATCATCACTTTTATCCATGCAGTATCCAAGCTGAAATTTCTCAATAATTTCAGAACTATATCCTCTTTCGACAAAGTAACTTAGACCTATAGATTTACCTTCTTTGCGTTCATTGAGATTTTTCTGAAAGAATGAATTAGCAAACTCATTAATCACAAAAAGGCTCTCTTTTTCGGAGATTTTTTCCAGCTCCTCCTTCGTCTGTTCTCTTGGGGCAGGAATTTCAATTCCATATTTATCGGCCAGCCACCTTAAGGCTTCAGGATAAGAAAAATGCTCCTTTTCCATCAAGAAGGTCACCACTGTGCCTCCTACTCCACTGGAGAAACACTTAAAAATCTGCTTGGCAGGTGACACTACAAAAGAGGGTGTTTTCTCATCGGTAAAAGGACTCAATCCTTTTAAATTGGAACCCGATCTTTTCAATTGAACGAATTCTCCTATTACCTCCTCCACCAGAGCAGTCTGCATGATTTCATCAACGATATGTGCAGGGATTTTACTCATTCATTATCATAATTTACTTCTTTGTCCAGCTCTCCTTTATCATTATAAAAGCTCCACAAACCTACCTTCTTATCGTCTCGATATTCCCCACGATAATGCATGGCTCCATTTGGGTATTTCACCACTGAAAACCCTTCTTTGCTACCATGAGTATAAGTGGTCATTGATAGCTCTAGACCCGTTTGAGAGTAATACACCCATTTCCCGTGCCTCTGTTTGTTTTCATCTATTTGGCCTCTCATTTTAATCTGTTCTTTCCCCTGATACCATTCAGAAACCTGTCTACTGGCTGTATCTCTCAATACTTCTTCTGAAGGAGAATCATTAACTGTATCCTCTTTCGACTCGACAGGCTGATCAGAACAGGAAATCATCCACAAAGTCACCATGATGTATAAAATAAATTTCTTCATTCTAATTTTCTCTCGTTATAGTATAATCTACTAATCCAATAAGGGATCTCTTGGCTTCACCATCAGGATAATCCTCCAGTATTCCTTTTGCCTCCTTTGCATACTTATTCATTAGCTGATAGGAATAATTTATCCCTCCATGCTCAATTACCAAATCCGTAGCACGCTTTATTTTTTTTGCTTCTTTATTATAGTTCTTTACAATGCGCTTTAACTCTTTTTGAACTTCTTTAGGGCCATTCTTTAAGGTGTAGATTAAAGGTAATGTCAATTTTTGTTCTCTGATATCAATCCCAGTAGGTTTTCCAATTTTATCCGGTGTTCCATAATCAAAAATGTCATCCTTAATCTGGAATGCCAATCCAACAAGCTCCCCAAATTTTCTCATTTTTTCTCGGTCATTATTGGCTTTAACACTAATGGCACCCGCTTCACAACAGGTAGAAATTAAGGATGCTGTTTTTTTTCTAATAACCTCAAAATACTCCTCTTCAGTAATGTCCAAAGAACGCGATTTTTCAATTTGAAGTAGCTCTCCCTCACTCATCTCTTTAACTGATCTTGCTACTATTTTTAATAAATCTGTATTCTCTTTTTCCAAGGACAAAAGCAATATTTTTGACAGCATATAATCCCCTACCAATACGGCAATTTTATTTTTCCATAATGCGTTCACAGAAAAAAAGCCCCGTCGCTCATTCGCATCGTCTACCACATCATCATGAACTAATGTTGCTGTATGCAAGAGCTCGACTAAAGATGCCGCATTGTACGTAGTCTCATTAACCTCTCCCAATAATTTCGAGGTTAAGAATACAAACATCGGTCGCATTTGCTTCCCTTTTCTTTTGACAATGTAATGGGTAACCTTATCAAGTAAGGGAACATTGGATTTTAAGGTGTTTTCAAAATGAGATTCGAATTCACTCATTTCTTCTTTAACTGGTCCAATAATCTCTTTAACACCCTGCATTATACAAATATAGAAAAACGCACCATGCTATTTTCGATAAAACTGATTAACGTGATAAATGCATATTACGCTCTGAATATACTTTTCTGAAAAAAGGATCTTTCAGATTGTCAATAAAGCGAATTGCCTCTCCAGTGGACTTCATTTCAGGACCAAGCTCCTTTTTCACATCTGGAAATTTCTCAAATGAAAAAACAGGGATTTTTATCGCGTATCCTTTCTTTTTAGGTGAAAAATTAAAATCTTTCACCTTTTTCTCACCGAGCATCACCTTCGCAGCATAATTCACATAAGGTTCGTCATATGCTTTTGCAATAAAAGGAACCGTTCTTGATGCTCTCGGATTTGCTTCAATCACGTAAACCTTGTTGTCTTTTATAGCAAACTGGATATTAATTAAACCGACAGTTCGTAATTCAAGCGCTATTTGTTTGGTGATATCCTCTATCTGAGTCATCACAAAATCACCCAAATTATAGGGAGGTAGTACAGCATAAGAATCTCCAGAATGTATTCCTGCGGGTTCAATATGCTCCATAATACCTATGATATAGACATCTTCACCATCACATATAGCATCGGCTTCCGCTTCAATGGCCCCACCTAAAAAATGGTCTAAAAGAATTTGATTATTCCCCATCTCGTTGATTATATCCACGACATGATGCTCAAGCTCTTCGTTGTTAATAACAATTTTCATCTTTTGACCTCCAAGAACATATGACGGTCTTACCAGTAGAGGAAACCCAAGATCATCTGCAAGCTCCAATGCCTGCTCTGCACTTTCAACCACTCCATATTTTGGAAAGGGAATCTCATTTTTCTCCAGTAACTTTGAAAAGCGTCCACGATCTTCTGCAAGATCTAAAGCATCATAACTCGTTCCTAAAATCTTAATACCATATCTGTCTAACTTTTCAGCCAGTTTAAGTGCAGTCTGTCCTCCAAGCTGAACAATCACTCCTTCTGGCTTCTCATGCTGTATGATGTCATAAATATGTTCCCAAAAAACTGGTTCGAAATAGAGCTTATCTGCCGTGTCAAAATCAGTGGAAACCGTTTCAGGGTTGCAATTAATCATAATGGTTTCATACCCACATTCTTTTGCAGCCAGTACCCCGTGCACACAGGAATAATCAAATTCAATTCCCTGACCTATACGGTTAGGTCCTGAACCCAATACAACCACCTTCTTTCGATCAGTGACAATACTCTCGTTCTCAAATTCAAAGGTCGAGTAGTAATATGGTGTTTTGGCCTCGAACTCCGCTGCACAGGTATCGACCAGCTTATACACCCGCTTAATACCTAATTCTTCCCTTTTTGCATACACTTTTGATTCAAGGCACCTCAAGAGATGAGCAATCTGCCTGTCAGCATAGCCTTTTTGTTTGGCTTCAAACAAGAGCTCTTTTGGAATGGTATCAATACGAAGTTTTTCTATTTTTTTCTCTAGATTTATAAGATCTTCAATTTGTTTCAAAAACCAGATATCTATCTTTGTTTTTTCTACAATGGTCTTAAAAGGAATGCCCAGTTTAATCGCATCGTAAATATGAAACAGTCGATTCCAGCTGGGGTTTTCCAGTGAATATAGAATTTTATCCTGATTGACCAGCTCGCGTCCATCGGCACCCAGTCCATTCCTGTTTATTTCAAGAGACTGACATGCTTTTTGAAGTGCTTCCTGAAATGAACGACCTATACCCATTACCTCTCCAACAGACTTCATTTGAAGACCCAGTTTTCGGTCTGTTCCATGAAACTTGTTAAAATTCCATCTCGGTATTTTGACAATTACGTAATCCAGAGTGGGTTCAAATAAAGCAGAAGTGGTCTTGGTTATTTGATTTTCGAGTTCATCTAAATGATAACCAATAGCTAATTTCGAAGCAATTTTTGCAATGGGATAACCAGTAGCCTTTGAAGCCAGGGCCGATGACCTACTTACCCTTGGATTAATCTCAATAGCAATGATATCTTCTTTTTCATTAGGAGAAACGGCAAACTGAACATTACAACCCCCAGCAAATTCACCAATAGATCGCATCATATGAATTGCCATATCCCGCATCTTCTGGTAGGTCGTGTCTGATAAAGTCATTGCAGGAGCAACAGTAATAGAATCTCCTGTATGTATACCCATTGGATCAAAATTCTCAATCGAGCATATAATCACCACATTGTCATTTGAATCTCTTAACAGCTCCAGTTCAAATTCTTTCCACCCTAAAAGTGCTTTGTCAATCATCACCTCATGTATTGGAGACAATTTAAGACCCCTTTCCAGTAGTCCATCAAATTGATCAGGATCATTCAGAATAGAAGCACCTGATCCTCCCAAAGTATATGACGGTCGAATGCAAAGTGGAAAACCAAACTCCTGAGCAATTTCCTTTCCTTCAAGAAATGATTTAGCTGTTTTTTGCGGTGCCATTGGAATATCGATTTCTTCCATCAGATTTCTAAAGGCCTCACGATTCTCAGTAATCTCAATAGCATTAATATCTACACCAATAATAGCTACACCATTTTCCTCCCAAATACCCATTTCATCACATTTGATGCATAAATTCAAGGCTGTTTGACCACCCATTGTAGGTAGTACGGCATCAATTTTATGGTTCTTTAAAATGTCTTGGATACTTGCCGGTTCCAGAGGTTGCAGATAGATATTATCAGCAACTACCTTGTCCGTCATAATTGTGGCAGGATTAGAATTAATCAATGTGACTTCAATACCCTCCTCACGTAATGATCTTGCTGCCTGGGAGCCTGAATAATCAAACTCGCAAGCCTGTCCAATAACGATAGGACCACTTCCAATTATTAATACAGATTTTATGGATGTATCTCTAGGCATAACGTATTCAATTTAAAAATCATGAGTTCACATGACAAATCGAATGCAAATTTAACTTAATTGAGCCTTGAGACGAAAAAGAAGTATAAATGTTTTTAAACAAATTTCTAATCTCCTGTGAATAATATCTTATTAATGGGACAAAAAGTGCGTAGTATATTCTACTTTCGTTATACATGAATTCAAATTTTGTTCATTTAGGACCTGTAAAAATAGAATATTTCACCATTGGCACGGGATCAGAAACGGTAGTTTGTCTTCATGGACACGGACGCAGTGTCTCAGACTTTACTTTTCTTAGTAAAGAGAATCGACGTTTAATCTTACTTGTCCTTCCATTTCACGGAAAATCGCATTTCCCAGAGGAGAGAATTGAAGAGAATCCAATTTCAACTCAAGAATTCAATGAATTATTTGAGAAAATTCTTGATAAAGAAAATGTAAGTATTTTTCATTTTGTGGCATTTTCTCAGGGAGGAAGATTTGTACTCTCTCTTATTCCTTATCAAAAACATAAAATTAAATCTGTCTATTTAATATCTCCTGATGGCATGGATTATCACAGCTTCTATAATAGAAAATCAAGGAAAAAATGGGCTAGAAAGCTATTCACGCGCTGGGAAAACAATCCCGAACGATTTATTAGATGGGCCAGTTTCGTAAACAAATTAGGTTTCATTAGACCAAAGGTTTATTCATTTATTCAAAAATTTGCTGCAGATAAAGAAACCTTTAAAAGAGCCTCGATGACCTGGAGAGGCTTCAGAAATATTAATGCGGACCTGAGGCAAATAGATGAATCAATAAGCGCACACCATTTCCCTTTCTTTGTTATTATGGGAAAATACGACCAGGTCATTCGGACAAGACAGGCTGTCAGGTTTCTGGAAAAGCTTAATCGACCAGAAAGCTTAATTGAAATAGAATGTGGCCATGACTTTTTTAAAGAAAAAAATATCCCGCTTTTAGAGAGTCATATAAAAATATAAAAGGCACCACAAAGGGTGCCTTTTACTATAATTTAAATATTCAGTTTACTTCTTCTCGTTCACTTCTTCGAAATCAACATCTGTAACCTCATCCTGTGGGTTCTCTGATGTTCCTTCAGCGTTTGCTTCCCCTGAAGCATTTCCTTCAGCAGAATTCGCTGCGTTATACATCTCCTGAGAAGCCGCTTGGAATACATTATTTAATTTTTCCATAGCAGGTTCCAGGTTTTCAATATTTTTTGCTTCGAATTCTTTTTTCAGCTCTGCCAACGCATCTTCGATAGGTTGTTTTTTATCTTCAGGAATCTTATCTCCATATTCCTTGAGCTGTCTTTCGGTTTGAAAAATCGTCGAGTCTGCTTTATTGATTACCTCAACCTCTTCTTTTTTCTTTTTATCCTCCTCAGCATTAGCTTCCGCCTCCGCTTTCATTTTCTCTATCTCCTGATCGGATAATCCTGAAGATGCTTCGATTTTTATTGACTGCTCTTTTCCAGTCCCTTTGTCTTTGGCAGAAATATTCATAATTCCATTGGCATCGATATCAAAAGTCACTTCAATTTGTGGAACTCCTCTTGGCGCCGATGGAATATCTGTCAATTGAAATCTTCCCAGTGTTTTATTGTCATTTGCCATAGATCTTTCTCCTTGTAGCACATGAATATCTACAGAGGGTTGGTTATCAGCCGCTGTTGAAAACACCTCCGATTTCTTTGCAGGAATCGTTGTATTCGCGTCAATAAGCTTGGTAAATACGCCGCCCATAGTTTCAATTCCCACGGCAAGCGGAGTCACATCCAGAAGAAGGACATCTTTTACTTCACCAGTTAAAACTCCTCCTTGAATAGCAGCTCCAACAGCAACTACCTCGTCCGGATTTACCCCTTTAGATGGAGCTTTACCGAAAAAGTTCTTAACTGCATCCTGAATAACCGGAATTCTCGTTGAACCTCCAACCAATATTACCTCATTGATATCCTTTGCTGACAATCCGGCATTTTTTAATGCTGACCTACATGGAGCAATTGTTTTTTCTACTATTTCAGAAATCAATTGTTCAAATTTAGACCGTTGAAGAGTACGAACCAGGTGTTTCGGAATACCATTCACAGGCATGATATAAGGTAAATTAATCTCCGTTGAGGTCGTAGACGATAATTCGATCTTCGCTTTTTCCGCTGCCTCTTTAAGTCGTTGTAAGGCCATAGGATCTTTTCTCAAATCCAGACCTTCATCGCTCTTAAATTCATCTACTAACCATTGAATGATTGTTTCATCCACATCATCACCACCCAAATGGGTATCTCCATCTGTAGACAACACTTCAAAGACACCATCTCCTAATTCTAAGATAGATACATCATGTGTTCCTCCACCAAAGTCAAATACCACTATTTTCTGGTCAACTCCCTTCTTATCAAGGCCATAAGCCAAGGCTGCAGCCGTAGGCTCATTGATTATTCTCTTTACAGTTAATCCGGCAACCTCACCAGCCTCTTTTGTAGCTTGTCTTTGAGAATCATTAAAATAAGCTGGTACAGTTACAACTGCCTCACTTACCTCCTGACCCAAATAATCTTCCGCCGTTTTCTTCATTTTTTGAAGAATAATTGCAGAAATTTCCTGAGGAGAATATTTTCTGTCGTCAATTTTAACTCTAGGAGTATTATTGTCTCCTTTAACCACCTCATAAGGCATTCTTTTGACTTCTTTCTGGCAGTCGTCAAAACTTGAGCCCATAAATCTCTTAATTGAATATATTGTTTTTGTCGGATTTGTAATTGCTTGCCTCTTTGCAGGATCTCCTACCTTTCGCTCTCCTCCTTCTACAAAGGCAACAACCGAAGGCGTTGTTCTTTTCCCCTCGGAATTTGCTATCACAACCGGTTCATTTCCTTCCATGACCGAAACACACGAATTTGTAGTTCCTAAGTCAATTCCTATTATTTTTCCCATGATATTAATTTTTTCAAAATAATGTCAATTAATATGCCATGGCAAAATACAGGTCGGTTTTATGACAAAAAATCAAAAACAGGGCAGGAATTATGTCTAAATGTCAGATTTTATGACAGGAAGTAATACAATTATCCAAAATTTGATATATCCGGTGCTTTATTGGATATAAACCCTTTTGCTGACATGACCTAATGAAGTACCAATGAGGACGTTATATATTCCTTTATTTAAAGATTTTACATCGATTTTTGTATGTAATTCCTTAAGTACTCCTGAATACACCTTATTTCCTGACAAAGACACAATACTATATTCATTGCCAATTATATCAGGTGTAGCATCAATACATAAAGATTCTGATTCACTCCATACCTTTATATTGTTTTGATTTATAGATGTAATTCCCAATACTCCAGCATCAACAGGCTCATCAGGAGTTTGATTGTACCCGTACGAATGAATCGTAATTGAATCTGCTGCCGCTGATACAGACAATTCAATCCATCCATAATGTGTATTTGTTCCAGCTGTAAAACGGACTCCAAGGTATTTATTTGATGCGCCCAAAAAGCTTCCGTATATGTATGGAAAACTTCCAACACCTGGAACATCGATCAAAAGGTTTATACCTAAGGAATGGCTCGCATCTACTCCAAATTCGTCACTTGAAGAAACAAATTCCCCTTCATTCAAATTGGATAATTCAAACGCACCATTTACCGTGTTTCCAGCAGGCTGACCATTTAAATTTTCCAAAATTGCACTGGCACCATCATACGTTGCAGGCATTCCTCCAAGTACTGTATCACCAGACATCGTTTGAACTCTAAATGAAAATTCCACAGAAGCATCATTTGCAAAGTCAATTGAAAATGGCACCGAATTAGCATCAAGAATTACATCAGGGTTGACATCCACTATGGTTTCCTGAGCATTCGCAACTGGATGTACAAAAAAGAGGAGTCCAAAAAAGATATATAAATCTAGTTTACAAAGATTTAGAGAGAAAATTTTCATTTGTTGTAGTTTTTAATTTGAGTTAAAAAAATAAAGGTAAAATAATTTAATTCAAATAAGAAAAAACAAAACAAAGTCTTGCGCATTATTGTTTTCAATAATATTATGTAAAATGCCATGAAATGCATAACTTTAGCATCCTAAGCTAAACTCGATTCAAACCAAAACTATAATAATAAAACTATGAAATATACTGCTACACTCTTATTTATTCTTTGTATTAATGCTTTCGCATCTGCTCAATGTACTACGACAAATGCAAGCTCATGTGAATGTACTAATGGGACAAACAACTGTTTGCTATTACCAGATATTACAGCATCCTGGATGGGAATATCCAATAATGGATGGACCGAATATCCTCAAACCGGTGCTGGACAGAATTACGGTGGTCAGGGACCAGATGATGGTAGACTGAGAGTTACAGGATCTACTCCAAATATTGGTAACGGATCTTTTACGGTAAGAGGTCAGGACGCCAATGGAGATAGAGCCTTTATTTGTGGCAACGATACCGTTTATGGAGTTTCAAGCAGCGGTTCATTCACCTGCCCTAATGGAGTGGAGAATCCCAAACAAATGTTGATTCAAAGAGTGTATATAAAAGATGGAAGCACCATGTCTTATCAGGATACATGGACGGGAAGTATGACCTATCACGAAAGTCATGGCCATAATCATGTGGATGATTGGGCATATATGACCCTGCGTATTCCAACTTCCGATCCTAATCCTTTAAATTGGCCGATTGTGGGAGATGGTGCCAAAATTGGGTTTTGCCTGATGGATTACGGCCAGTGTGGAAATAGTTCTGGAAGCACCTATTACGGACACTGCCGAGATGAAAATACAGTATACCTGGGTGGAAATGTAATGGCGAATTCGGATTTTGTAAACTGGAATTTAGGAGGAGGAAATTACAATTGCTCTGTTGTAGAGCAAGGAATCTCTTCTGGATGGACAGATGTATATGGCAAGCATCTTGATGGAATGTGGATCAATGTTCCGGAAAACACATGTAATGGAGATTACTACATTGTAATGGAAGTA
>Ga0206679_10001240_pt1 | contig 21120 bp, 21 predicted proteins | sample M110012015metaG_FD_155464 | JGI IMG/M metagenome (GOLD analysis project Ga0206679, IMG submission 155464) | Ammonia-oxidizing marine archaeal communities from Monterey Bay, California, United States - M1 100m 12015 | ecosystem: Environmental > Aquatic > Marine > Intertidal zone | place: USA... | reverse complement strand
GCCTTGGTATTGATGTTTTAAAAGCGGAAATGGTCAAAGCCGTTCTTGGAGAAATGGATCTAGAAAACGATACCATTATTGCCAATGCGAGACATCATGAGGCCCTTCTAAAAACAGCAGAAGCTCTTGAAAAGGCAAATTCTGGATTGAACGACGGAACGACCGGTGATTTTATTGCCATGGACATTAGACAAGCTATGTTTCATCTAGGAAGCATTACCGGTGACATTTCCACAGACGACCTTTTAGGTAGTATATTCAGCAAGTTTTGTATCGGAAAATAATTAACTCATATGTATCCATACCTTAGATTAACACGTGTCCTCATTCAAAGCAAATTTAAGCCAAAACTGGATTTTCACAGTGAGGAATTTGACACGATCAAACTAAGTGTTTGGCCTCAGGATATAGATCCTTTTTTGGAGCTCAACAATGGCAGGTACGTTACACTACTTGATTTGGGGCGCTATGCATACGGTTCCCGAGTAGACATCAGTGCCTTTTTAAAAAAAAATCAATGGTCTTTAACAATTACCGGGACTTACAATGAGTATCGTCATCGCTTGCGTTTGTTTCAAAATTTTGAATTAAAAACCAAAATCATTGGTTATGATGCTGACTGGTTTTATTTCTTTCAAAAACTGGAACGCAATGGGAAGACGCACATGGCATCAGTTGTTAAGTTTGCGTTTACCTCCAAAAAAGGAATTGTCAAACCCGAAGAGGTTGTAAAAGCCATGGGGGAACCCTATGATCCCAGTCAATTACCAAAATGGATTACCGAAGTGGGCAGGCACCAAATATTTAAAAAATAGTTAAAGTTATTTTTTGTATTTGGCTTATTGCTACTTTTCTTGAAATTTAAAAAACATGTACAAGTCACATTTTTTATTGGCCATTTTAATTGTAATACCATTTCTCTTCACCCGTGCTCAAAATAGGGAAGTAACTAACGCCTCAAATTACTCTGATTTTTCAGAAATAGATGAGCACGTCAGAAATTGTCCAAATGAGCTAAAGTCTGATGTGGACAAACTAATTCCTTTTCTAGAGGAAGTGGGTCATACCGATATTGAAAAAGCCAGAGCAATATATATATGGCTAACGGATAATATCAGCTATGATGCCAAATCAATCAACAAAAATAAGTACGGAGACAATAGTGCCGAGGGGGTATTAAAATCAAAAAAAGCGGTATGTGCTGGATATGCAAATTTATATGAGTTCTTAGGCAAAAAAATGGGATTGGAAATTTTTAAAGTAGGGGGTTATTCAAAAAATGCAGATGATGAACAGGAATGGTATTTTGTAAATGAAGAACCAGGGCATGCCTGGAATGCAATTCGAATTAAAGGAGAATGGAAAATTTTTGATGCCACTTGGGGTGCTGGTAATGGAGATAGTGACAGAAGAGGCAAATTGGTTTTCACCAAAAAATACAAGAATAACTGGTTTAATTTGAGTCCCTACGAAGCCATTTTTACTCATTACCCTGAAGACACCTCATTCATGTTTACTAATCCCAAAATCACGCTTGAAGAATACGAAAAATTCCCTAATGTGAGTATTATAGCCTTTAGCTCTGGATTATTGAATGCTGAAGAAGCGTATCTACAATCGGTCAATAAACCAACTGTAAAATATCCGGTAATGTATGATATGGAATTGGATGATTTTCGTGTAATTCAGTCACCCAAAACATTACGAATGAAGAGGCGTAAAAAGCACATTTTTGAATTTACTGCCAGTAATGTATCAGAAATCTATTTATACGAAAATGATGATTTAAAGGACACCTTTAAAAAGGAAAATGAGGGTCGAAATTTCACATTGGAATATATGAGTAAAGAAAAGACGAAAGTTGATATTGTGATTAAAACTTTGGAAGGAGAATTATATACCTTAATGGAATATGAACACTATTAATCTGTTGTGAAAAAATCATCAAAAAAGATAAGATGTTCTTTTATTGAAACCCGCCAATAATCCCAATTGTGGGCTCCAGACCTCAAAGAGTATTCATGAGGAATTCCCTTGGCCACTAATTTGTTATGAAAAGCCTTGTTCACTTCCACAAAAAAGTCCTCCGTTCCACAATCAAAAATGATTTTTAATTCTCCGCTTAAAAGGGATGTTAAATTGATGACCGTATTTTCTTCCCAAAGCTCTTGGTTTTCGGAATAAGAGCCCAAAAGGTCAGCAATATTCCATTCTTCAGAAAAAGGCCGGATGTCGAGTCCCCCGCTCATGCTTCCCGCTGCTCCCCAAATGTCTTGATGCTTGAACGCTAAATAAAAGGCGCCATGTCCACCCATACTCAAGCCCGTTATAGCACGCCCGTTGGCTTCAGCTATGGTCTTGTATTTTTGATCCACCGCATGAACCAATTCTTTTGAGATGTATGTTTCGTATTGGCTGCTTGAATCTATAGGGCTGTCCAAATACCAACTCGTTTTATCACCATCAGGACACACAATAATGATGTTGTAATCATTTGCATATTCTTCTATTTCGGGAACACGAAACATCCAATTGCTAAAATAGCCGCCAGCTCCATGAAGCAAATATAAAACGGGAAAAGCTTTGTCTTGGGATTCATATTCTTTAGGAGTAATAACTAAGTTTGGAATTGATTTTTTCATGACTTTACTGCGAACAAAAAGTGTATCTATTTGACCAAATATCAGATTGATATAGAGAAAAAACAGAAAAGTTAATTTTATTTTTATCATTTCGCAGAAATCATTAATATTGATTAAGCTTACCCCTATGCTTTCACAAATTTATCAATACCAAAGAACAAATCCTTATAATGCATAGCTGAACTCATTTTACAATTACATAGTGTACATTTAACACTAATTAGAAATAAAGTAATATATTTACCTATTCAAAAAACTATTTTATGAAAAAATTCATGACGATTTTAGGCTTAATCATCGCCTTTAATTTCAATTCTTTTTCTCAGCAGATCACGGTGTCGGGTATCGTAACCGACGATAAAGAAGCCCCGTTACCGGGAGTTAAAGTTGTTGAAAAAGGAACCAACAACGGTGCACTTACTGATTTTGACGGTAAATACTCCATCACGGTTCAAAATAATGAAGATCTCACACTAACGTATTTTTTTATAGGTTTTGACAAGCAAGAAATCATTGTATCAAATCGAACAACCATTGATGTTCAAATGTCTACAGACAGTCAGGTACTTGATGAGGTAGTAATCGTAGGTTATGGTAGCTCAAGAAGTCAAGAGCTTACAGGGGCTTCAGCTAAGGTAAAGGGTGAAAATATAGAAAAATTGAATTTGTCTAGAATGGATCAAGCCCTTCAGGGTCAGATTTCTGGAGTAAATATCAATACCAATTCCGGATCTCCCGGAGGATCTTCTAGTATTAGGATTCGAGGACTTTCGACCTTTGGAGATAACGATCCTTTGATTTTGGTAGATGGTGTAGTGTATGATTCTGATGGTTTAAATGCGCTGAATCCTTCAGATATTGAATCCATCAATGTGTTGAAAGATGCCACAGCAGGTATTTATGGAGTACGAGCAGCGAACGGTGTCATCATTGTTGAAACCAAGAAAGGGAAGCTTAATTCCAAACCTCGAATTGAATTTAATGCCTACAGAGGCGTTCAGCAGACAGCCAAAAAACTAAACCTTTTAACTGCCGAAGAATATGCGGTCATCAAAAATGAGATGTTTGCTTTTGGAGGACAGGACATGCCTTTCGCTAATACTGCTTTGGGAGAGGGAACCAATTGGCAGGATTCAGTTTTTCAAAGTGCTCCGGTAGAAAGCTATAATCTTTCAATTAGTGGTGGAACAGGAAATACAAGATACTCTTTAGGGGCGACCTATTTTTCTCAAGAGGGTATTGTAGGAGGATCTAAGTCTAACTTTTCCCGTTACAATGCACGTTTAAATTTGAGTACAGATTTATCGAGTAAGCTCACCTTAAATTCTGTGTTCCTATTTTCAAGTGACAACCGTTCTTCTCTTGCTGAGAATGGAATAGGTTCTGTACTCTACAATACAATAAATGCTTTTCCCAATGAGCCCATCAGAACATTAGACGGAAATTACAGCTATCTCGACGAGGTTGCGGATATCATCAACCCTATTGCTCAAATGGAAAACAGCTACAACTACAGTATAGCAGATAAGTTTGTGGGAAAAGAAGAGCTGGTATACAAGTTCAATGAGCACCTGTCATTTACAAATCGATTCAATTACAACTATGCAGCTGTAGAAAGTAAATCATTCTCTCCACTGGCTTGGTACGGGCCTGGTAAATATGCCAATACAGCATTAAATGCTGAGCTAGAATCTCCTCTTGTTGAAATAGGCGACAGCGTATTTATTGAGAGAGGATCAAGCGTATATGAATCGAGGTCAACATTTACAGACTTGACTTTTGAAAGCTATTTTAATTACGACAGGACGTTTGCAGAACTTCACAAAGTAAAGGCAACACTTGGGATGTCTGTATTTCAAAGAAAAGGTGAAAACCTCAATGGTACGGCATTTAACATTCCGAACAATTCATGGGAATATGCGGATATTTCTGCAAATACTGCGGCTGGAGGTTATTTAAATAATGTGGGTTCATGGGAATTTAAAGAAAGATTGTTATCAGCTTTTTTAAGGACAGAATACATATATGATTCGAAATATATCATCTCTGGAATTATTCGAAGAGACGGTTCTAGTAAGTTTGGTCCTAATAATCGTTATGGTTTCTTTCCAACTATTTCCGGGGCTTGGTTAATATCTGAAGAGTCCTTTTTTGATGTGGAGTTTATTGATTTCATGAAATTAAGATTGAGCTACGGGATTTCTGGAAATGACCAAATAGAAAATTTTGCCTACAGGGCTTTATTAAATGGAGAAGGGGTCTATGTTTTTGATGATTTGATCACCATAGGTACGGCGCTTGGAAGGGCTGCAAATCCTGATTTGAAATGGGAAACCACCCGACAGTTTAACGCTGGTTTAGATATGACGTTCTGGAATCATATCGACTTCACGACCAATTACTTTATTAAAAACACCAATGATCTTCTATTTCAACCCGATGTATCTGCAGTTCTAGGTTCTTATGGACCCGGCGGAGCTTCACCAATTATCAATGCTGGTGATGTATCGAATAAAGGATTGGAAATAGAGCTCGGATATCATACAAGCTTTACAAGTGCCTTAATGGCGAATGTTAATTTTAATTTCTCAGCCATTACCAATAAGGTAACGGGTGTCCCTGAGGGAGTCGATTATCTGCCAGGTGCTCAATTTAGTGTTGGTGGAGACAATGCAACGCGTTTTGAACAAGGATATGCAATCGGGTATTTTCATGGCTATCAGACGGCTGGAATTTTTCAAACCCAAGAAGAAATTGACAATCATGAAGTGGTACAAGATGGAGCACAGCCAGGAGATTTGATTTTTGTTGATCAGAATGGTGATGGAGTCATTAGCTTCGGTGATGATGATGACAAAACATTTATTGGTTCACCAATTCCAGATTTTGTAATGGGATTCAACATGAATTTGAGGTTCAAAGGAATTGATTTTTCTGCAAACATCTACTCGGCCATTGGTCAGGAAATTATTAGAAACTATGAAAGACAGCAGCCATATGCCAATCAGCTAGACTATGTCATTGACAGGTGGGTTGGACCGGGAACCTCAAATGAGCACCCTCGAGTAACAACAGGAGCAACAAGAAACAATTCGTTCTCAGATTATTTTGTTGAAGATGGGTCGTTTGTTCGATTGAAAAACGTTCAAATTGGCTATACCTTCCCTAAAAAATGGATGCGCAAATTAAAAATCGAGTCCTTCAGGGTTTATTTAGCAGGAAATAATTTGGTGACCTTAAATCGTTATTATGGTTATGACCCAGAGATAGGAGGAGGAACACTTTCAAGTGGTGTAGATTACGGCTTTTACCCTCAAGCCAAATCAATTATGGGTGGTGTAAATATTAAATTTTAAGAGATGAGAAAAATAGTTAAAAATTCTTTTTTAGGTCTTTCACTAATTACTTGTATGTTTTTTACAAGTTGTGAGAAGTTTTTAAATGTAAATCCACCTTTTACTCAGGATGCTGAAAATTATTTTCAAACCCCTGCTGATTATGAAATGGCGCTTACAGGTGCTTATGATTTACTTCAAAGTACATTTATGAATGTTTGGATCAGTGAAATTGCTTCTGACAACACGATTGCTGGAGGAGAGAGTGTAAATGACACCCAAGGACTGCATCAAATTGATGACATGACACATGGTGGAGTGAATAATGAATTGCGAAGTTTGATGCGTTGGATGTATTCAGGTATTACCAGATGCAATTTTATCATGGAAAACAAAGACAATATTGATTTCACCGGAAAAGATAAAATCATTGCCGAAGCTAGGTTCTTGAGGGCATTTTATTATTTTGAATTGGTAAAGTTTTTTGGTGATGTTCCTTTGGTGATTGATCAAAGAATAGGGGCAGAAGAAGTTACCCAGATTGAACGAGCCCCAAAAGCAGATGTATACGCTCAAATCGAATCCGATTTGATCAGTGCGATTCCTGATTTAGATTTAATATCCTTGATTAAAGGAAGGGCAAGTAAAGGAGCAGCTCAGTCTTTATTGGGTAAAGTTTATTTGTATCAAAATAAATTTTCGGAAGCAGCGACTGCCTTTGATGAAGTGATAAATAGCGGAGCTTACGCACTAATCAATGATTACTCTCAGCTGTTTTCTGTTGCGAGTGAGAACAATAGTGAAACTGTTTTTGATGTTGAATACACAGGCGCAGAAGGAGGAGGCTATGGATGTTTGGTTTGTCTCGAAGGAAATGCCGGTCCAGGATTTCAGGGAATCCGACAGTATGTAGGTCCTGTATATGGTGATGGGAACAGCTATAACTTGCCTACACAAAACCTTTACGATGCTTTTTCATCGTTTGATGGTAGGAGAGATGTAACTATTTTAGATATAGAGGCTTTTATTGCCGAACAAGACAATCCAGATTTGATTTCTTATGCAATTGGCGCAGGAGGTCATACAGGATATTATAACAATAAATACATCAAGCGCCAAGGCGAAATTGGATTGCCAGATAATGATTTAACGAGCCCCGTGAATTATAGGGTAATAAGGTATGCAGATGTTTTATTGATGGCTGCTGAGGCACATTTTCAATCGGGTAACGGTGGAGCAGCCCAGGGCTATTTTAATGAAATTAGAGTTCGCGCAGGTGTTCAACCGTTTCCAATAAGTTCGATTGAAGACATTTACAATGAACGAAGACTCGAATTGGCTTGTGAAGGTCATCGTTTCTTTGACTTGGTTCGTACTGGTCAAGCAGAACAACATATTGACGGATTTGTTGTTGGTAAACATGAGCTCTTCCCTATTCCTCAGCTGGAAATTGATTTGGCAGGAGGAAATTGGGCTCAAAACCCAGGATATTAAATTAATTTAGATTAAACGAAATGAAATATTTAGTACTATCAGTTTTATCAATTGGAATTCTTTCTCTAACATCTTGTAAGAAAGAAAATCCTCAATTGGGAGATGCACCTTCAGATGAGGATGCGGTTTTTACATATGCTCCTACAGATTCTAGTGACAACATCATTGACTTTTCTGCAACAAATCCAGATATGGTAAATATTTGGGATTTTGGAAATGGATTGAAAGGAGAGGGAACAAATGTTCACGCCATTTATCCGAATGCAGGAACCTATACCGTGACATTAACGGTATTCAATAAAGGAGGAAGCAATTCTTCTTCTCAAGAAATAGTGATAGATCAAACTGATCTTACCTTATTAGATAACCCATACTATAATGCCTTGACAGGCGGTGCAAATGGACCTGGTTTGAAGACCTGGTATATTGATTCTAATGAAACGGGTCATTTTGGGGTAGGGCCTGACCCAATAAGTCCTTTAGGTAATGTACCGGAATGGTGGTCTGCAGGACCAAATGACAAACCCGGCTGTGGTTTGTATGATGATAGGTTTACGTTTCACTTAAATGCATTTAAATTTGACATGGTAACTAACGGAGACGTTTACATCCACAATTCTTTTGAGGGAGCATTTCCTGGTTCATTTCAGAATTTAGGAGACTTTACAGCTCCTTTTGATGACCAATTGAATGAGCAATGGTCGGTTGTTGAAGAAAATGGAGAAGCTACTCTTACCGTTTCGAACAATTCATTTATTGGATTTTATACAGGAGTTCGAACCTATAAAATCTTATCGATTTCGGATTCGACCATGAGCTTGCAGTATGATCATGAGCCAGCATCGGAAGGCCTGCATTGGTATTTGAAATTAAGAGCACAATAATAACTTTGCAATGATGATAAAGAAGATTTCTTTTTGGCTTATGGTTTCAGTAATAGCCGTGGCATCGGATTGCAATCCAGACGAACCTACACCCGTAGTGCTTCCTGAAAATCTTGTCACAGTTCTTGAAATTGAAGAGTCAACTGTTAATATTGTAGCTACTGCAGATAACGCTAATTTTTACAGCTTTACTTTTTATGATGGTGCGGATTCCTCTTACCAGGAATCTTCAGATGGAACAGCTTCATACACGTACTCTGCTGTAGGCACATATCAGGTGGTCACACGAGCACATTCAAGCTATTATGATTTTATAGAATATTCCGAAACTATTGAAATCACGGATGAAGGATTTACTGGTGGAATTCCTACTACAGGATATGAAACACCTATGAGCTATCCGGGGATGACTATGGTTTGGAATGATGAATTTGATGGTTTTGAGCTCTCTTCAGATTGGGTTCAGGAAATCGGAAATGGATCTTGGGGATGGGGAAATAATGAACTTGAATATTACCGTGCTGAAAATACTAATGTATCAGATGGCTTGTTGAAGATAACAGCCAAGCAGGAGTCATATGGAGGGTTCAATTATACTTCATCAAGAATCAAAACGCAAGGAATGCAATCCTTTAAGTATGGAAGGGTAGATATTCGTGCGGCACTTCCTTACAGTAAGGGAATATGGCCTGCTTTGTGGATGCTAGGGGATAATATAGGAACAGCTTCGTGGCCAGGGTGTGGGGAGATTGACATTATGGAGCTTATTGGAGGAACAGGATTCAATGACAGGACAATATATGGAACACTACATTGGCAGGATAATGGAAGCCATGCGAATTATGGGGGTAGCAACTCGCTTCCATCAGGAGAATTGTTCGCAGAAGAGTTTCACGTTTTTTCAATTATTTGGGATCAAAGTAACATTCGTTTCCTAAGGGATGATGTCCAATATCACATTATGGACATTACTGGACCCGAGCTCACTGAATTTCACCAAAACTTCTTCTTTATTTTTAATGTAGCAGTTGGTGGAAATTGGCCAGGTAGTCCCGACAATACAACAATATTCCCACAAACCATGGCAGTGGATTATGTAAGGGTCTTTCAATAAGACTTAAGCTCCAATATCTTTTCGATCAAAAACCCTAAATCCCAAAAGGATGAACACAAGGGATAGAATTGAGAAAACGAGAAGTGCCAGTGGGTGAAATTCATCTACACCCAAATAATGAAATGGAGAAAATTTTGCAATCCAATTGGCATCATCAACTGCAGAGCCAATACCATGCAGAAAATAGGTTCCCATAACCACTCCTACAACTAGGCCCATATAGTTTTTCACTCCTTTGAGTAATTGGGAAAAAACAACTCCAATAGCTGCAAAAAACAGGCAGAGAACATAGCCGTTAAGGTGCATTTCAAAAAGGTGATTCCAATTAACGGTGTTGTTTACGACCATTATAATCATTAATAAAGCAACAAGGGTTTGAATCAGAAAGCTTAATGAAATGATAGATAACAAAGCCAATACTTTGGTCATAAAGACTTCTTTCCTTGAAATAGGCCTCGTGAAAAGGAATTCAGAAGTTCGTTCGCTTTCCTCTTTTGAAATAATTGAAGCCCCAAAAGAGCAAGAAAAAATAGTTAGAATTATGATGATATGAAAGCCAAAATAGGTTTTGTAGTAACCAGAAATTTCTTGCCATGAAGACATGTCCATATTAAAGGCTTTTGCCATTTCTTTAGGAATAGCCTTTCCCATTTCAATACCCATATCCTTGAAAGAAGGATACAAAGAAATAATCATAATCGTAAAACCCACAGCAATACCTGTCCAAATCAAAAAATTCTTTCTGCTTCTTTTGAATTCCTTTTTAAATAAATTCAGGTTCATATCTATTGGTAATAATTCATAAATATTGTTTCTAAATCTGGCTCTTCCAAAACCGCATCTTTTAGATCAAGTTCATTCATCCATTTTATTAAATCTTTTACAGGTCCAATATAGTCGAAAGTAAGCTTGTTATTTGTCCATACAGGATTTTGAACTCCCTCAATAAACTTAAGCTCTTTTTGCGCTGTGAAAATAAAACGGGCCTTCTTCATTTGCTTTTCTAAGAGACTTTGTATGTCCTCAACGGCACTTATTTCTCCTTTTCTTATGATGGCGGCTCGATTACACAAACGTTGAATTTCAGCAAGAATATGAGAGCTAAAAAATATGCTTGTTCCTTTTTTATTTTCTTCTTCCAATAGCTCAAAAAACCGATTTTGCATGAGGGGATCTAATCCAGAAGTAGGCTCGTCAAGAATGAGGATTTCTGGATTGTGCAATACCGATTGAATGATCGCACATTTCTTTTTATTCCCAAATGAAAGCTCTTCAATTTTTCTTTCCAGGTCTAACTCAAATAGAGTACTTAAAGATTCTATTTTTTCAGTATTGACATTTTCATAGAAGCCGGCGTGATATTCCAAAAGCTCTCGAGAGCTCATCCCATCATAATAATTGACTTCAGAAGGGAGATAGCCTATTTTTTTTCGAATGTCTTCAGGTTTATTTTCAATGCTTTGCCCCAGTATATTCGCTGAACCACTTGTGGGAATGAGCAAGCCCAAAAGCGTCCTAATAAAAGTTGATTTACCTGCACCGTTTGGTCCAATAAAACCAAAGATTTCACCTTTTTTAATTTCTAAATTGATGTTTTTAATACCTACATCATCCCCATAGTTTTTACATAAATTAGAGGCCTCTATTACATTCATTATATTTGATTTGAATCACCTAAAGTTAGCGCAAAAAGTAATACTTTGAAATAATTGAATTTTTCAATTAGCAATTAATTAGCACCCAAACCTAATGATATTTTTATATAAAACGATAATGGAAATGTCTTATTTACACCTTGAATCCTTTCTTGTGTTTCCTCTATTTTCCAATGTGACTTATTGAGTCCGGTTAAGATTCCCAATTGTGCAGATTGTATAAAAAACAAGGTTTTTTCACTGAACTTTTTACGACTGAAAATCCCCACACTTTTTAAATTTAGATCTATAAAATAGTTATGAATGGTAAAGGTTTGTCTTTCACCATTTATATCAATATCACCAAATGTTTGAAATTCACCATCCATAGTCAATCCACTATGCCTGTTACCCAGAGATAGAGATAATACGGATAATGACTTGTTCTTTTCTGGGTTGTGACTGACGACACATCCAATACCAAAACTACCACCTAGAGCTCTTTCCCAAGCACCATTTTGAACAACAGCTTGCCTTACTATATTTTTTGAATTTGCAAAAAAATCACCCTTAAATACAAGTCCTGATTTATGAACGAACATACCACCAACTCCAAATTCTAGAGATCCATCGAAGGGGCTGTTCCACGATTCATAGGCTTCTTCAAATCCCATATGACTGTGAAGTCTTATTCCAAAACCATAATCAAATAAAATTTTTGATTTTTCTACTTTTTTTATAAAAGATTTTTGTGGTGCTTCTGGTTTTTCAGTCTGTGCATTTGAGTTAAAAACAAGAAAAAATAAACAAGAAGAAATAATTAGGGTTTGAGTAAAGGTTGTTTTCATAGCTTAAAAGTTTTAGTAGTTAATGCCTGAATGCAACATTTATGCCATTCAATTTTTCCTGTGTTAGGAAAAATTGAGATTTTTAAACAAACCATGAAAATCCAAGAATAAACATGGGTGCAAATCTATAGATACTTGGAATTATTTTTTGTTTATTCTGTCTTTCACAAATTCCACCTCCGTTTTATGGTGCGGCGCTGGAAGCCCATTTTCCCCAAGATTAACCATTACCATATTATCGACGGTCAAAATAGTTTCTCTAGTCATTTTGTTTCTGGCTTCACATTTCATGATAATGGATGTTTTTCCATATTTAATAACCTCCATCCCAATTTCAACGATATCTCCTTTTTTGGCTGAAGCCATAAAATTGATTTCTGACATAAACTTGGTGACAATTTTTGGATTTTCAAGCTGAATTACCGTATAAAGAGCTGCCTCTTCATCTATCCAAGCTAGGAGCCGTCCACCAAAAAGAGTTCCGTTCGGGTTTAAGTCTTCAGGTTTGACCCATTTTCGTGTATTAAATTTCATGATGTATTTTATTATTTAACAACCACCAAAATCACTTTCACACTCCGCTACCAATTTTAAAATATCCCCATCATCTGCTTGTGAGGATAAAAATAAGGCAGGTGCCGAATAGCTGTATTTGTGTGACATGTCGATAATCATGTCTGGAATATCATCTGCATCAAGGTCTCCAATCCAAAGAATAGCTGTCATGGCGTCATCCAAAAATTCATGATCTACAATAATCTGCTCAATTTCCTTTCCGTTTTTAGAGCCCATAATTGTAAGTCTATATGTCAAGGGAAGTTGATTTTCTGGAGTTACTTCTCCATCGGCTTTTAGTGTATAATCGCCAAGCTGGGTGGAATTGCCTATAAGGATTCTATTTGGAATATTATTAAAACTCTTCACTCGAAAATTTTCGGGAACAGTAATGCCAGAAAAAAGAAAGACTGAGGGAATTTTACTTTCGTCTTCGATAATTGTGGCATCTAAATTGTTTTCATCGTCATTCCACATATCATGCACGGCCTTAATTGTTGCCTGAGTAGACTTGCAATACATGCCATTCTCGTCTACATAAATGCCTATCCAATCACTCATCTCAAAATCGCTAGGAACAAAACCTTCCGAAAAAACGAAGCGCACATCATCAGATACTTGCACTATTGGTTGTTGCGGAGTAGTGTCTTTAACCATTGAGTCTAGTTCAGCATCAGGCATACTTTCTTCCGTACATGCCAAAACGAAAAAAGGAAGCACAAAGAGGAGGTTGATTTTTATTTTCATCGATTTTAGTTTACTTTAAAGATATGTTTTTATTCTACCGATAGTACTGACTTAGGGGGTCAATATTTTTATAGAATTAAAGGAGCTACCTATTGAAAAAGTTAATATATGGGTCCCTTTTTGATTTAAATGAATTCTCATTTTAGAGTTGTTTTTAAACAAAACATCATGTTTTACTTTTTGTCCAAGGAGATTGATCACCTTGAGATTGGAAAGGCTTTGCTTATTGTTTGCTTCTATTTCATAAATGTTTTCAGATGTCTTTTTAATTACATAATTGTTGTCTAAGTCTCCATGTTGGATAATGCCAGAGGTGTTTTCAAAAACGAGCGTTTGTGTAACGGTATCATTTCCGCAAGGACCATATCCTATAAGCTCAACAGTATATTGACCAGGCTGACCATAAGTGTGTGTAGGATTAGAGTCACTCGAGGACGCGCCATCTCCAAAGTCCCAAATGAAATTATCTATATAGCTTGTGCTTTCTTCAAATAATGCGGAAAATGAAACTGGATCTAGAGTGCTTTCAAATTCAACATGAGCTAGGGAATCGTGATGCACCAGTCTCCATGTCGAAATACTATCCAGTACAGCAATGGCCGCTGCATTTTGTAGTATTAGTGCTGTTGGGGCGTCCAATCCTCCATAAAAAGAAGAACCCTCAGGAGATTCATGAAAAATCGAAGCATAAAAAGTACAAGCCGCAAGGTAAGAACCTGCCGGTTTAGGGTGAGAGCCATCACCAGTATACAAACTAATTCCTGGATGATTGTCTCGAACGTATTTCCACGCAACCCCCACAGGAGATACAGATGAACCGGATGAATCTGCAAATCGAAGATAGGCATTCCTTAGGCGCTCATTCATTTTATCAAATGTATTGATAGAATCCCATTGCGGATCTCCATTCTCACGTCCCCAGGTCATAAAAAACATGGCTTGAGAACAATCATATATGGAATGTGCGCTGTCTGCTAGCTGAACTGCATATGGCAGGGTTTGTGAATTGACTTGTCCATAAGGAAAAGATGGTTCTTGACTTTGTGCTTGAAGAACGACGTAGTCCCAATTTGAACTATTCATTTTTTGATAGCTAACAGGATCATTCGCGTGAACCTGCATGGTGGCTCCGCCATTAACCTTTGAGTCTACATAGGTTGCTTTACCTAAAGAGCTTGATAAATCCTGGAATAATCCTGGCATGTCATTGTAGTAGGTATAGCTGTTCCCAATGAATAGGACTGATGCGCTATCTTGGGCATGAATTGCAATTGGACTTAAAAGCAGAATAAAGTATTTAAATATATTTTTCATTGATGTTATTTTATTTTAAATCAGCCATTAAGGTACCCTTTTCTTTGGCTTGATTGAATATTTTTTTGAGTGATGCTGGTATGGGAAGATAGATTTCAATCTGAGAGAAATTTCCACGCATGACTTCACATCCATATGAGATTCCTATTCTAACTGCTACCTCATTGCCTTTTATGTGATGAAATGCAAAATGTTCTAGATTCTCCATTGAAAAGTAATGATTACATTCACCATCAAGATGTTCAAAAAGTGATTGAAGAGAGCTGAAATATCTTTCTTCTGTCAAATTACTTTGAATAAATTCATCCTTCTGAAGAGCGTTTAAAACATCCTTTTCGTCAAAGATATCCTGCAATCGAACCGATGTATCTGTTTTTAAATTATAGGCAACGAATCCGGTTCCATAGCTAGGATGTGCTCCTCCGTCGTAGTAATAATCTCTCTGATAGCTCACATAAGGACCCACAACAGACAACATTTCATTGGAAATTATTGTTTTATATATAGATTTACCCTCCCAGTATTCGCGATCGGCTCCATTTGCAATCATTTTTTCCACTTCTTGCACTGTGTAATCTTCTTCTTCCGTCATATAATATGCATGGTCCACATCACTATATAGTTTTCTAACGGATTTGTTTTTATGGTCCACAATAAAAGCCGCATTATCCAGCCATACCACACTTTTCCTTTTATAGCTGCTTAATTGGATATCTTCCTGCGCATTAATGTGTCCAGTGAAGCAAAATAAGAGTGTAAAAAGATGATAAAAACCCCAGGTCATTTTTTGATTCATAAGAGTTCTAAAGTAAGCGAATAAAGGGAGATTTAAAAATTAGAGCAGTGTTGAGTCATCATGTTATTGAAGAGATGATACAAACCCACATTATACAAATCCATTATTATGAACTTAATGCAGATTTTATTATCTTTAACTCTTAGTTTAAATTTAAAATATATATTATGAAAAAACTTTTACTTTCTGCCGCATTTGCGGTACCATTCATTTACAGTGCACAGTTGATGAGTGAAGATTTTGATAGCTATGCTGATGGCGACATGTTAAGTGTTGTAGGAACAGCAAATGGCTGGGGAGAATGGGGTGGTGGTTCTGGAACGGCAGAATCATGCACTGTTAGCTCTATGTATGCTGTTTCTGGTACGAATTCAGGAAAGTCTATAGATGGAAATGATGGTCTTTGGACTTGGACAGACATCACTACTGGCAAGATTACTGTTAGTATGAATCTTTATGTTCCTGTTGGAGGAGCTGGTGGTTACATCGGTTTAGGTGACGCAGCGATGACTGATCAACCTCACTCAATCAACCTTTTGGGAGACACTTTGATTATTGCTCTTGACTGGGGAGCGCAGGCATTGATAGGACAAGCTCCTGTTACTCCTGGTAGTTGGGTTAACACCTCTTTAGTAATTGACATGGACAATGCAACTTCTGAACTTATAGTTGATGGAGTAAGTGTTGGAACTGCTGGAACAACCTTTGGAGCTGCAAATGTTGGCTTTGGTGGTATGGACTGGTGGGGAACTGCTTATGACCCTTTTACAGGTAACCAAGCTCCAGGTGAGTACTATTTTGATGATTTAGTTATTGCTGATGCCAACGCTGGACTTGATGAAGGAACGTCAATGTCTTTGAATATTGCACCTAACCCATCTAATGGTAAGTTTGCAATCAACTTCAATGATTATTCTTTTGATAATGCTGCAATGACCATTACTAACATGATGGGATCTGTTGTTTATTCTGAAGTTTTGTCTTCAGTTTCTAATTCAACTCAAAACTTTGATTTGGATTTAAACAGCGGTGTTTATCTTGTTAAAGTTACTGATGATACAAATGAGTTTACAACGAGAGTTGTGATTAAGTAACCTATCATTACAATTTTATTTAAAGGCAGCTTCGGTTGCCTTTTTTATTTTATTTACTTTTATTCTACAATAATGTAAAATACACGATATGAAAAAAATATACTTGGCTTTAGTAATGTTAGGAACCTTTTTAACCAGTTGTGGTGGTAGTGGATCTCCGACCCAACGAACTGCATCAATGTGTGATTGTGTGAAAGAAGCAGGTCTTGACGGTTTGGATATGAATAATGCCGAAAACAAGGCAGAAAAAATAGATGAGAAGACTCGTAAAAAGCTATCTCTATGTATTGCAAATGTCCTGGAAGACATGGAAAAGGACATGAAAGGAATGAAGGATAAAGAACAAAAATCAAAGTATACAAGGGAACTTATGAAAGGGTACATTGATTCTGAATGTGCTGATAAATTTTTCGAAAACCTTCCCTATGATGAGGCAGAAGCATTGTTTCCTTTAGCTATACAGGCATTAAAGTCGGGAGAGTTAGGAAATAACTCTTTTTTCCCATTTGGTGTAGGTTCGGATGATTCTTATCATGAGTTTAATGGTTCTAACGAATGTGGTGAATTTACAGTTATTGAATATTCAGGGGAAGATGGAATAGAGGAAGATTGTATTGGTTCTGGATGTGACTGCAGATAATAGGTTTATTAAAATTGATATTCTATAAAAAGGTAGCTTCGACTGCCTTTTTTTATTGACGTGATTTTAGTTTTGTACATTTAGAAAATAATCTTTTACTATGAAAAATTTATTTCTTGTTTCTTTACTTTTTTATGGTTTAACTTCATGTGGGGATACCACAGATGATAAATCGACAACTAATGATATGGGATCCGTCAGCTCAGTAACAGACGATGTACAAGAGCCTACTAAGGACATTGATACCTTATCTGAGATGCCTGCTGAAATTTCAGGCCGGGTGAATAAAACGATCAATTTCCCCTATCTTCTAAATCAAGAGGCTATTGACGACCTTGAATTTTTATCTCATAATGGACTTTCTCAAGAGGAGGTAGAATTGTTATCACAATACTTGATTGTTCATCCTGGGTTTAGTGATATAGAATCCCGGTTAGATTCCTATTTCCGTTTTAATCAGCTCATTGATTCCATTGGAGTAGAAGCCTATAATGATCAAATTGATTTGGGAATGACCCAGTATTTTAATGCTCATTTGCATTATCGAGTGAATTTGACAGAGATAAAGTATTTGTTAATCTGGTCATTGGATTATGGCACATATGAGGCTTGCCCTTATTATGAGGGGCAGTATTTTCTTGCAACCATGTGTGTAGATGGCAAGATATCAAACACAGTATTTATAGGTGAAGATTCAGGAGGAGGGGACCCTCCGTATATGAGTAGCATATTTGCTGGTAGTGATGTGTGGGACACGTATATTGAAGTGAAGCTTTTTGAAGAGTATACTGAAGAATCAGAAATGTCGGGAGAAGACGAATACGAAATGGAGACACATACAAAAACAAACAAATCTAAATGTCGTTTCCTAATTACGGAAAAAAACATCATACTGGATAAATAAACACCTTGTTCAGAACCCTTCAAAACATTGGCAAAGGAGTCTACAAAGAAAAAGGCTCAAAGTTCTACGGATATGCCTATCCCGTTCAATCTGTTGATGCGGTTAAAGAACACCTTGAACGGCTACGAAAAGAGAACCCGGGATGTGTTCATGTTTGTTATGCCTACTGCCTAGGAAGCAGAAAAGAAGAATACAGATACAGCGATGATGGAGAACCCTCTAATAGTGCTGGAGCTCCTATTTATGGGCAGATAAAATCCTTCGATCTTACCAATGTTCTAGTAGCAGTTGTACGTTATTACGGAGGGACGAATCTTGGTGTTGGAGGCCTAATAAATGCTTATCGGACGGCTGCAAAAGAGGCTTTTGGAAATGCAGTAATAGTTGAAGATGAGGACAGAAATACGATTGCATTGACTTTTACCTACGAGGCTATGCCATTTGTAATGAACATGGTTAAGGCTTCAGATTGTGTCATTTTAGAGCAAGATTTTGAAGAAATCCCTAAGCTAAAATTGAGTGTGCCTATTTCCAATACGGAATTGTTCAGCGAGCTTGAAAACATGACAGGTGTTAATATAGGTAAATAAAAAAAGGGCCGAACAGGCCCCTCTTTCAAAAATATGATTTCGGTTTAACGAAACTTGTTTTTAAATCCTGCAGTTTTTACCCACCACATTATGAAAATTACAAGGTTTGCTAGGCCGATAAGTCCCCCTAAAACAGGAATAGGTAAAATGGATGCCGCGCCTGTTATGGCCAAAGCCAAGCCAAGGTTTTTGGCTCCGTCTCCAGCAGTATCCATTTCTCTAGATTCCAGTTCTTTCTTTACTGAAGCCGAAATTTTAGGATAAAGGATAAATGCATATACAAGGCTAAACAACGGAATCAACATAAGCCATACATTTCCTGGAGAAACCTCTCTATTCTCTTCTTTAATCGATTTCATTAGATTTTGAAGATTTAACAAATACAAAATCGCAACCACAAGTGCAATCAATAGAAAAACGAGGATAATAGCTCCTCCCATGGCTATTAGTGCTGCCATTGCACCTTCTTCTTGAGACATAATAATTAGTTTTTTAAGTTAGGTACCAAATATATATAAATTAAATAAATCGTTACTCGTAAGTAGTATAATATTAATAAAATTACCCTTTTTTAATTCCAAGCTCTTTTAACTGCTCTGCATTTAAAGGAGAGGGGGTATCAATCATGGTGTCTCTTCCGCTATTATTTTTAGGGAAAGCGATATAATCTCGAATGGATTCTGACCCGCCCATTGTGGCAACAAGTCGGTCCATTCCAAAAGCGGAAAATCGACGACCCATGGGGGTTTAAATACTTTTGGATCTCTGAGGCCAAGCTCAGTATTCCTATGTCAAATATGGCTCTGATTCCTGCACTTCAAAATCTAAAAGAGATTACAATCAAGGAATAAAAAAAGGGCCTGGGGGCCCTTTAAATATATTAGTATTATTAGGTTTTACTCATTTGATTGGTCTCCAATATATTTGGCGTCTCCAAATGCAAGCATTGGAAGGAAAATAAAACCTAGAAGAATAATTCCAACACCGAAACCAGCTGACTTACCGAATACTTTCGCCAACTCAATACAAATAATGATTGCGATAATTAAATTCACAAAAGGAATTAACATTAAAACAATCCACCATATTGGTTTTTTTATAACTTCCAGCATTACAACATAATTGTAAATTGGAATAATCGCAGCCCAACCGGGTTTCCCCGCTTTAGTAAATATTGTCCACACAGACGCAATCATTAACACAACGATTCCCAAATAAATAATAATAATAGCTCCCATAATAATTTAGTTTTTATTTTAAGTTAGATACCAATATATATATAAATTCTATAAATCGGTACTTGTAATGAGAATAAAAAAATAGCCTTTTTAAATTCCAAGCTCTTTTAACTGCTCTGCATTTAAAGGAGAGGGGGCATCAATCATGGTGTCTCTTCCGCTATTATTTTTAGGGAAAGCGATATAATCTCGAATGGATTCTGACCCGCCCATTGTGGCAACAAGTCGGTCCAGTCCAAAAGCCAATCCACCATGCGGTGGAGCACCATATTCAAAGGCATTCATTAAGAATCCAAATTGTGCTTCTGCTTCTTCCTTGGTGAATCCGAGCAAGTCAAACATTCTGGATTGGAGTGCTTTGTCGTGGATACGAATCGACCCTCCTCCAAGCTCTACACCATTCATGGCCAAGTCGTAGGCATTTGCCCGTACTTTTCCGGGTTCGGTATCGATGAGGTCAATGTCTTCAGGTTTTGGCGAAGTAAATGGGTGGTGCATGGCATGATAACGTTCGCTTTCTTCATCCCATTCCAAAAGCGGAAAATCGACGACCCAGAGAGGTTTAAATACTTTTGGATCTCTGAGGCCAAGCTCAGTTCCCAGATGTAAACGAAGCTCATTGAGCTGCTTTCTTGTTTTGTCAAGCTCTCCACAGAGAAGCAATAGCAAATCTCCTGGTTTTGCACCACATTGATCTAACCATGCCTTTCGTTCTTCCTCCGAATAGAACTTATCTACAGAAGATTTTGTCGAGCCGTCTTCATTGTATTTGACATAAACGAGCCCTCTTGCACCAATTTGCGGGCGTTTTACCCAATTGGTAAGTGCATCAAGCTGTTTTCTCGAGTATCCTGCACAACCTTCGGCATTAATACCCAAAACAGCCTCTACACTGTCAAAAACAACAAATCCATTGCCCTGTGCTTTTTCAGTTAAGTCGTTAAACTCCATACCGAAACGAATGTCAGGTTTGTCAGAACCGTATTTTTCCATGGCGGCTGCATACGTCATTCTTGGGAACTTGGCATCAAGCTCAACTCCACGAACCTCTCTAAATAGATGTTGAATCAATCCCTCAAAAGTTTGAAGAACATCTTCTTGCTCTACAAAAGCCATTTCGCAGTCAATCTGAGTAAATTCTGGTTGTCGGTCCGCTCGTAAGTCTTCATCTCTGAAGCATTTTACAATTTGGTAATAGCGGTCAAGTCCAGAAACCATCAGCAGCTGCTTGAAGGTTTGGGGTGATTGTGGAAGCGCATAAAACTCATTTGGATTCATGCGACTTGGCACC
>Ga0206679_10001238_pt1 | contig 21144 bp, 27 predicted proteins | sample M110012015metaG_FD_155464 | JGI IMG/M metagenome (GOLD analysis project Ga0206679, IMG submission 155464) | Ammonia-oxidizing marine archaeal communities from Monterey Bay, California, United States - M1 100m 12015 | ecosystem: Environmental > Aquatic > Marine > Intertidal zone | place: USA... | reverse complement strand
CCAGCAAAAAGAAAAGGCGGTGCAAAACGTAAGGCAGCTCCAAAACGTAAGGCAGCAAAACGTAAGGCAGCTCCAAAACGTAAGGCAGCAAAGCGAAAAGCAGCTCCAAAACGACGTCGTCGTTAAACTGATCGAAAATATGTCAGTAACGTTGACCGCGGTAACACGCTGATGCGTTCTCGGCAATTGTAGATCTACGTTTTTTTAGATACTTCTCAACTAAGGTTATTCACAAATTTTTACTAATCCTTTTATTGTCTATTTCTAGAGTGATATCATGAGTTACATGCCAGGTGCAACTGCAGTAGGTATTACATTTGATACTGGTGTAGTTTTTGCAAGTGAAAAAAGAATTGCTTATGGAAACTTTTTGGTTAGTAAATCTACAAAGAAGACTTTTCCAATAACTCCTAAAGTTGGAGCAACTTGTGCAGGCTTGGTAGCTGATATGCAATTATTGTCATTACAAATTTCTGCTTTAGCAAAAATTAGGAAAATGGATTTGAAACGTGATGTTCCTCCAAACACAATTGCAAAAATGATGTCAAATATGATGTATGAACGAAGATATTTCCCATTGTTAACTCAAGTAATTGTTGGTGGAGTGATTGACAAACCTGTAATTTACACTCTAGACCCTCTTGGTTCTGTTTTACCTGATGAATATGCTGCAGTTGGTACTGGTGCAGAAATGGCATTGGGTGTATTGGATCCTCAATTCAAAGAAAATATGACTGAAAAAGATGCAGTAGACTTGGCTGTAAAAGCAGTTCGCTCTGCAACTATGAGAGATTCATTCAGTGGAGATGGAATTGATGTCTTAGTTGTGAACAAAGATGGAATTACTGAATTCACTAAAGATGTAAAATAATCTTATAGTGTTTTAGAAACTTCCCAAGCTTTATCTGAAATATAGTGCAAATTCTTTAAAACCTCTCCTTTATCCATATTTTCTAAATCGGAACTGTCCACTTCTGACTTGCCTACTGCAAGGAATTTGTTCTGTGATTCTTCTACAATACATACAATATCATTTTTTGAAAATTCTGAAAATTTTTTAATTCCTGGACGCATCAGATTTGCTCCTTTACACATGAATTTTACTGCACCCATATCGACTTGAACATGTGGAAATTTCTCTAATGTTTGGATTTCACTAAGGAATGGAAGATGTTCATCGCCAATCTTCAAAATCTTAATATCATTACCTGTGATTAATTGTGTCTCGTTATCTATTTCATAGACTTTTAGATTTTTTACTTTTGGTATGTCAATTTTCCATTTTTCTGATACAATTTTTAACAATTGTGTTGTTTCACTTTTTGAAATTAGATTTGTCTTCAAGATTTTGTGATCACTTTTCTAATGTCTATTAGGTCTCGTAATATTGCACTTGCAGTTTCTATTCCTCCTGCACCTCTTCCAATTATTGTTTGAGTGCCTGAGTGTTCGGATGTAAATGATATGGCATTCAGTGTCCCATTTACACACAATGGGTCATTAATCTTTATTTCTACGGGAGATACTGTTAATTCTTTGTTACATGAGGCAATTAATTTTACAGCTGAACCATTTTTCTGTGCATTTTTGATATCATTTGTGTTAACTTTACGAATTCCCTTTTTGATTATATCTGGCATTGTAACTTTCATTCCCATTATCCAATTTGCTAGAATAACTAGTTTAGCTGCTGCATCTAATCCGTCTAGATCAAGTGATTCATCAGCTTCCACATACCCTTTTGATTTTGCATCATTTAATGCATCGTCAAATGACATGCCTTCTGCCATGTTTGTTAGTATGTAGTTTGTGGTTCCATTAAGAATTCCTTGAAATGATAATATTCTCTCCCCTCTCAAACTATTTTTTGCATAATCTAAGATTGGTGTGCCTCCTCCCACAGTCCCACTAAATCTTAGCATGACTTGATTGTACGTTGCTAACTCCATCAATGAAGGGAATGCAAGTGCTAATGGTCCTTTGTTAACTGATATGACATGCATTTTTCTTTTCATTGCCGAAATAATATGACTCATGCCTGGTTCTGCATCTTTGTAATTACTAGCTGTGGATTCAATTAAGACGTCAGCATCAAGATTTTCGATCATATCTTTTGCTGAAATTTGTTTCATTGATTTGTCATAACCTCTTACTGTGCCTAACTGTTTTTTGATCTTGTTTAGTTTTTTCAAATCTATTCCTGCATCATCATATGCACATCCTTTACTATCAAAAACTCCTACAATCCTTGGGTTTAATCCAAATTTTGAATAAAGATCATGTGTACGTGATTCTAAAAGCTCTGAAAAGCTTTGTGCAACTACTCCAAATCCACATAATATTATTCTCATAGTATCGTAGAATCAGATGGATTATTTAATCTGATTTATCTAATTTGAGAGATAATGAGTTAATACAGTAACGAAGTTTTGATTGGGTTGGACCGTCATCAAAAACATGTCCCAGATGCGAACCACATTGTTTACAATTAACTTCTACTCTAACCATTCCAAATGTTCTATCTTCGATGTATTCTATTCGTTCATCATCTTCAGGTTTAAAAAAACTTGGCCATCCTGTACCTGAATCAAATTTTGTATCTGATGAAAACAATTCTATTCCACATCCTCTACATTTGTACAAGCCATCATCTTTACAATCCCAGTACATTCCTGTAAATGCTTGTTCTGTACCTTTTAATCTACACACTTCATATTCTTCTGCATTAAGTTCTTCTTTCCATTCTTCATCTGTTTTAGTAATTTTAGTCATTTCTTCCTCCTCTTTTCTTCTGTTCTTTTTTCTGATTCAAATCTTTCTAATTCATATTTATTCATATCAACATATTTCATTATTTTACTTAGAATCGGATGTTTTTTATTAATTGCCCGATACATTTTTTGTGCCACAATTCTATAATCTTGATGTCCCTGTGGCACTGTACGTAATTCTATCATATGTACTGCCTCTCTCATATTCATTTTCATCATGTATGGATAGTTGTATGCGAAATTAACTACATACTGTGCTTCTTCAGGAAATTTTTTTTCAATTTTATTGAATACATCTTCTGTATTACTCATACATTCTTTGAATTGTTTTTGTATCCCAAGATCTTTTATTTCTTGGGGCATATCAAATCCATGAAAAGTTGTTAGTAATTGTCTCTCTAATGTTAAAGCTCGATGTCTATGAAAATCTCTAAACATTCCAAAATTTGTGACTAAATCAAATGTATATTCTGCCATTTCAAATGCACGTGACGGTCTATGTCTCCTATTTTTTCTAATATTTGCCATTTCTGAAATAATCTTCTTTTTTCTGCTTTCAGACATTTTTTTAACATATTGTAAAATCTTTTTAAATGAAATTCCAGATGACTGCTCATAAATTATTGCAGAAATAACGCTTTCAATTGCTTTTGATTCAGTTTCTACTTCTACAAGTTTAACTAAACTTCCTTTATTTGCCACGCCTAGATGTGATGCTTTTGTTACATTTTGTGCTGATTTCTTTATTTGATTTAGATAGTTCTGTAAGATCTTACCATATTTATCATCTGATCTTCGAACAAATGATTTGATTGTAGTATCCAATTCATGTTTTATTTGAGTTGCTAAACTATTCTCTTCTTTTAATTTTGATGCAAATAATACTGATAATAAATATTCGAATGCTCTTCCATTTCCTGTAACTCCAACATTTGTTAATGTTGATGCAGGAAGTAAACTTCTTAGTGCATCGAGTGCTTTTGCTTTAGTTGCCGAATTGTATATCCTAATTGATGATTTAATAATCAAATCATCATTTATAGCATTGAATTTTTTCTCTTTACCATCTTTATCTCTAAACTTGTAATTATCAATTGAATCTCTTTCTCTAATTAGTTTTAGCATTGGTTCGATATTCTTAGAATATAAGTCAAAATCTAAATTACACGCACTAACATATTCTTCTGCAAATCTTGTTTTCATTATTGTAGGTTCATAAAGAAATTTGTATTTTCCTTTCACTTTTTTATCCCATGAAACATATCTAGATGATTTTTCTAAATATGAAAATCCAATTCTACGATCTTCAATTTTTTTAACCGCAATATTGGATAATCCTTCAATTGCAATTTGTGCAATGCCTAATTCAGCAACAGAATCGTCCCCATATTCTAGTAAAACTCTATCATAAAATTCCTCTCCTCGATTTTTATTTTTTAGAAATTCATCTAAGAAAATTTTCCTCATACTTTTGTCTGTTCTACTGTATCGTGACATCAGTGCACCACGATCAACTTGTCTAGGTGTAATTACGGCAAAGACATTTTTATTCGAATTTGAAAAATGTTTTTCTAAAATTTTTGTTTCTTTATTAGAAAATTCAGGCAATAATATTATTTTTTATGATTGGTTTTATCTTTATCTTCTACCAATCTGAATTAGATCGGGGGATTTTGTTGGAAGTTCGGTTCCTGTCTGTTGACCTTTTGCTTGCCACCTTGTTAGAACTTCACGGAATGCTTTCTCCATTTCTTCATCTTCAATATACATTAAAGTTGTAACCCATCTTCCTTTAACCCCTTTTTCATTTCCCACCGGTCCTCCAAGTGATTTCATCCAAAATTTTGATGGAAGAATTTTTAATGCATCATTATCAGGTTCGTTTTTCAATTTTTCCCAATATTCTGATACAAATTTCATTACTTGTCCTAATTCTTCTTTGTCAATCATATTGTTTTCTTTTTAAATTGTAATAATAAAATTACGCTTAGTCGTGAATACCTAATTTAGTTAATTTCTTTGTACTAAAATTGTCAACCTTGTTAACACTTGGTCGGTTATACCGATCTGTCAATCTTGAACATGAGCAACTGCGAAGTTGAAATCATTGGAAAGCCTGTAAAAGACATGTACGGTGCGCCAATGGGCAAAATTTTAGGAACTTCTACTGATATTGATGGTACAATACAGACAGTCGGCATAAATTGCGGATCTGAAGGTCTTAAACAAATTGCTTTTGATCAACTCGTTGTTCAATCTGAAGTAGTAATTTTCATTCCAAAGTGGAGATTGGATTCGCAACGTTTACTTAAACAAAAAGAACTTGTAATCCGTCGTCTTAACGCATTGATGGAAATTGTCTCCGACAACGACAGCATGAAATCTGATGCAGAAATAATTCATGAAAAGTACAACACTAAATTAATGACACTCCAACGTACTGAATATGAAATTAGCTCTGAATTAGATGGTAGAGTCGTCGAAATTGAAGAACAGGAAAAATCTGTTAAAGTTCTTTTGTTTGACGCAAAAGTTCAACTCAAAAGTAACGAAATTTCTCACGAGACCTTCGATCATGTTCAAAAAGAAACAGACGAAATGCTTCAGCACATGAAACACGAGAAAGATGAGATTGCAAAAGTTAAATCCAGACTTGCAAATCTCTCACTCGAAGATATGATTCCAAAGGTATCACAATCTTCGGTGATGCCAGGAACCTATCTAAAGGGTTCATCAGAAACTGAATCTTCTGAAACTCGTTTACCTGAACCACCTAGTGGTGCACCTTCATCTGGGGAGACTCAACTAATGACCGTCCCTTCACAAGAACAAACTCCGGTAGAACCAGAATCTGATTGGATAAAACGAATGAATTCTCAATAACCATTCAAAATTCTTAAAACATTCATTATTCAAATATCTATAATTGTGCTCTGAAGAATTTAATATTGGACTAGGAAATAATGATTCTTCAATTAGATCTTCTGCAAACAATGATTACATTTCATTTTGGAACGACTGTGCAAAATCATTATCTTGGTTTGAATCTTGGCATGAAACTTTAGACTGGAATCCTCCTTTTGCACGATGGTTTGTCGGCGGAAAAATCAATGCGTCATATAATACGTTAGACATACATCAGGAATCCAAATCTGATAAGACTGCAATTTTATGGGAAGGTGAGGATGGAACTGATAGAAAAATTACGTATAAAGAAATGTTTGAGCAAGTCAAAAAACTTGCCAATGTACTAAAATCCTTAGGTGTAAAAAAAGGCGATCGAATCACGATTTACCTTCCTATGATTCCTGAATTACCCATATCCATGCTTGCGTGTGCTCGAATTGGTGCAATTCATACTGTCGTTTTTTCTGGATTTAGCTCAAAATCTCTCTCAGATAGAGTTGAAGACTCTCAATCAAAAATAATTATCACATCTGATGGTGGATATCGAAAAGGTAAGATGATTAATCTTAAAGAAATTGTTGATGAATCCGCCTCTTCATCTAAATTTGTAAAAAATGTGATTGTCTACAAAAGAACTGGTCAAGAAATTCAATTGAATGAAAAAGATTTACTGTGGTCTGATGTAATGGAAAATTCATCTCAAGAATGTGATGCAGTAATACTTGATAGTAATGATTCATTATACATTTTGTATACTTCTGGCACTACTGGAAAACCCAAAGGAGTTTTACATGGAATTGGCGGTTATCTAACTCATCTTCACTCAACATACAAATGGGCATTTGACATAAAAGATGACGATGTTTATTTTTGTACTGCAGATATAGGATGGGTTACTGGCCATAGTTACGTTGTTTATGGTCCCTTGTTACATGGTGCAACACAGGTAATGTATGAGGGCGCACCTGATTATCCTGATTCATCTAGAATGTGGGACATAATTCAAAAATATGGTGTTACAATTTTTTATACCACTCCGACTGCTCTTCGCATGTTAATGAAATTTGGTGATGAAATTCCAAATTCATTTAATCTTTCAACTTTACGTTTACTTGGAACTGTAGGTGAACCAATCAATCCTGAAGTTTGGAAATGGTATTTTAATATAATTGGAAAAAAGAAATGCCCAATTATAGATACGTGGTGGCAAACTGAAACCGGTGGAATGTTAATCAGTCCGTTACCTGGTATTGAAACAATTCCATTAAAACCAGGTTCTGCTACTTTACCTATTCCTGGATTAGATATTGAAGTTGTTGATGAATCTGGAAATGTGGTTGAATCTGGAACAAAAGGTTCACTAATAATTAAAACTCCTTGGCCTGGAATGTTTCTTGGATTATGGAAAGATGAACAAAAATACAAAGATGTCTATTGGTCGAAATTTAAATCACTTTACTATCCTGGAGATTATGCTATCAAAGATTCTGATGGATATTTGTGGTTACTTGGTCGTTCAGATGATGTACTAAAAGTTGCAGGTCATAGAATTGGAACTGCAGAACTAGAAAGTAGTATTGTTTCTCATCCCGATGTTGCAGAATCTGCAGTATGTGGAATTCCTGATGAGGTGAAGGGTGAATCTATAATTGCCTTTGTTATGTTAAAAGAGAATACTGCTACTATTGAGACTCAACTTCGTTCTGAACTTCGTGAAATAATTAGAACACAAATTGGCCCAATTGCTACTCCCAGCCAATTTTACATAGTTAAAAAACTACCAAAAACTAGAAGTGGAAAAATTATGAGACGGTTACTAAAAGCAATTGCAAAAAATAAAACAATTGGTGATGTTAGTACTCTGGAAGATGGTTCTGCAGTAAGTGAAATTCAGTCTATATTTAATGAACTACAAAAAAATATTCAAAATCAAAAACAATAGCTAATAATCATCTAATGTTGTTTCTTCATCTTCATCTAATGCCACATTAGTTTGAAATGCTGCCCAAACTGTTGCTATTGCTTCAGAGGTAATTTGTATGTCTTGTTCTTTACAAAACTTGATAAAATTTCTACATTCCCCAAAAACGTCTACGTCTTCTTCAAAACTCATAGATTTTCACAATATTTAGGTTAGTTAATCTTTTTCCTGATCTATGGATTTTGTATCTTTGCTCATTTGAGGAATTATTTCTCGAAGATTCTCTATTGCACTTTTGATCTTTAGAACTGTAACTGATGCATCCACTTTTTCTTGATCATAATTGTGGCAAAATTTATCAATTCTTTCAAGTATCCCTTCTAACCGTTTTATATTTAGTAACAAATTATGCTTTATCTGTTCATTCTCTGTCATATTATTTCTTAGATATTAGTTGATTTATAGTTTAGAAATTGGCACTCAGCAAGTCCATCAACACGAGATGGAATGTTTGGTATTCAATTTATTCCCAAACTGGCCAATCACTATACGTGAACTTCTACCTATAATAAAACTAATCAAGGAAAAATGACTTTTTCTTATGCTTTGTATTTAGTTTAGTTTTTATTTTTGTACTTTGGTGTATTAATGAGGGGGATAATATATTAGAATCCCAGTGTTTGACAAACACACCAGTGTTTGGACCGGCTTCGGTTATCCTTCTCGTTATCATATATCAAATTTAGGTAAACCATTGTTCCAATGTTTGACTCTTTTTCTCAAGACTTTTCTTTAATCGATTCATTGACGTTTCCACTCTATCTTTTGAAAAATCTCGTTCTTCTGATAAATATGTGATAATTCCTTCGTAGTTTGTTTCTCCAAACTCAATCTTATCTATCTTTGCCACATCCGGTTCTAGGAAAATCTTTCTTATTTGCTCAAACGGAATTTTGTTTAATTGTTCTTGAATCTGAGGAATATCTTCTAGTCTTTCATGTTGCTTAATCATTTTAATTGCAGTCTTTGGTCCAACGCGTTCAAATCCATCTGGATTAAAATCTGTACCAATTAATATTCCAATATCTACCAATTCTTCTCTATTCACTCCCATACTATCAAGATTTTTTTGAAATTCAATCATTTCTGGTAAAACTTCGATGTATGAATTTCTATTTGGAAGTTTTCTTCTTCCACTATTTGTAAAATTCCTTACTAGCCTCCTAGCGCCAAATAAAATAGAGTCAAAATCTTGACTTGCAGATGCAAATGCTTGACCTGTAATTGTAAGACTTGCAGCTGTTGCTTCTCCTTCAGATGGTGCTTGTATATGTGGTATTCCAAATAAATCTAGTAATTTTTTTGAATCTTCTACCATTCCATCTCGCATAGATGTGGTTTGTTGTGCATACTTTCTTGCCTCTTCCATATTTCCTGAAGAAATTGCTTTTTCATATTTCACTGTAGCTTCTTTTTTAATCTGTTTTCTTTTTTCAATCTCTGCTGATTTCAGTGAAGGTGATTTTCCATCAAATACATACACTGGTTTTATTCCCATTGTAAGAAAATTTATGTTTCTAAACAATAATCCTGTTATATGACTTGTAACTCGTCCTTGGGAGTCTGTTAGGTGAAGTCCTTCGGGTCCTCTAATTATTGCCAGAAATTGATATATTGCATTATACGCATCAATTGCAACAATTTTGTTTGTAAATGATTCAAGATGTGTTTTTTCTCTAACTAGTAGAGGTTTTAGATCTAATCCCATACAATCATTCAATATTTACTGGTTTTTTTGTTTACTGATTCGATTATTATACTAGAAATTCCTACTTTGCATGTCGGGATAGCCAAGCCTGGTCCAAGGCGGACGCCTCGAAATCTCAAAACAGGATAGCGTCTGTGCTCTGCACACGGGGGTTCAAATCCCTCTCCCGGCGTCTCTTTTTTAAATACCATTCACATGTCTCGTAGTATGGCAATATCCGTTAACAAAATTTTAGTTCCTCTTGACAATTCTAAAAATTCCTTCAGAGGTTTATCTCATGCAATTTATTTTGCAAAAATGTGTGATGCTAAAATTATTGGATTACATTCAGTATATGCAGCTCCTAAGGGTGATTTTGATACTTCTGGTCGTTTTAACAAAGATCATAAAAAACAACTCAAATCCATGATGGAAATTGCAGAAAAACAATGTGAAAAGGTTGGTGTTGAATTTGACCAAAAAATCGTATATGGAAATCCAGGATATGAAATTGCAAAATTTGCAAATTCATCAAAAAATAAAATCGATATGGTAGTAATTGGTTCTCGAGGAAGAAGTTCTGCAAAAGAAATATTTTTTGGAAGTACCTCTCAATTTGTTTTACACAAATCAAAACCTTCTGTTTTAGTGATAAAATAACCCACTAGTAAAAAAGAGAGGGAAAAAAGTCCATCTCATTTTTGCCAAAAAGCGGCACTTTCACTAATGGAACATTACTACGTTGAATTGATTATTAAATATTGTCTATAAATCATCTTATTATTTTTCAGCCTTAATTGCTTCTTTTTTCATCCAGAGCGTTCTGTTTTTGTGGTCAATGAGCGAAATTCCCATCTCTTCAATCTTATCTCGTATCGAATCGGCATCTTCAAATTCTTTTCTTTCTCTAAGACTATCTCTTTTACTGATTAAATTATGCACAAAATTGATTTCATCATCAGAAACAGTTTGAATTTTTATTCCTAACACGTCTAACATATATTCTAAAACAGGAAGTGCTTTTTCAGACATTTTTATAGAAATTTTTTCGTCCGCTGCCAAATTATTTATTGTCTTAATCATATTAAAAAAAATGGATAATCCTAAAGGTGTATTCAAATCATCATTTAGTGCAGAATCAAACTTTTCCCTTGATTCATCTAACAATGAAGAAATATCTTCTGATTCTCTTTGTCGTTCAGCTAATCTTAGTTCATAATAACACGTCTCAATCTGACGTAATCTGATCAAATTTTCTTTTAAGAGTTCTTCCGTGTAATCAATTGGTTTTGAATAGTGTCCTGAAATACAAAACAATCTTGCTACATTTGGCCCCCATAAATCCAATACATGATTTATTGATTTAACATTTCCAACTGATTTTGACATTTTTTCACCATTTATGGTAATCATGCCTGCATGCATCCAAATCTTTGCAAATTGTTCTTTGGTAAATGATTCTGATTGTGCAATTTCATTTTCATGATGAGGGAAAATTAAATCCCGTCCTCCCCCATGTATCTCAAAATTTTTGCCAAGATATTTGATACTCATTGCAGAACATTCTATATGCCATCCTGGTCTTCCCTTTCCCCATGGACTTTCCCAGTTTGGTTGTACATCTGAAAACTTCCATAATGCAAAATCAAGAGGGCTCTCTTTTGATTCGTCTATCTCTATTCTAGAACCACTTTCTAGATCTTCAATTTTCTTTTTTGATAATTTGCCATATTCTGAAAATTTTGAAACATGGAAATAAACCCCATTTTTTGAGACATATGCACATTCCATGTTTACTAATTCTTGTATTAGATTTACCATGTCATCTATGTGTTCAGTAGCTTTCGGATAATTTGTTGCTCTTTTGATGTTTAATCTATCTGAATCTTCAAAATACGTTTGAATGTATTTTCTTGATAGACCATTTGCAGATTCTCCTTGTTCTTTTGCCCGGTTTATGATCTTGTCATCAACATCTGTAAAATTTTGAATAATCTCAACTGGTACATCATTTTTCTCTAGAAATCTTCTTAGCGTATCAAATACTATTATTGTCCTTGCATGTCCTATGTGAGATTGATCATAAACTGTCACTCCACAAAGATAAATTCGTACTTTATCTGAAAATTCTAACTCTTTCTTTTGGTTTGTAAGTGTATCTGAAATCTTCATTTGTTATTAACAGATAATTATGTATCATTTATCTTATTTGCATGAAGGGGTTGGAATTTGTTTTCTTAGGTGTTGGAGGCATCCTTGGTACTTTTTTAAGATACAAACTTCTTGAAACTCAAATTTTATTTCATTTTATTCCTGTTAATACCCTAATTGTCAATATTTTGGGATCATTCATTCTTGGAATATTTCTTGTAACTTCTATTCATTATAATATAGATGGACGTTATGCTTTGTTTGTGGCAGTTGGATTTTGTGGATCTTTAACTACATTCTCTGCTTTCGCATTAGATAATTCCGCTTTGTTGGATAATAATCAATATGGAATTATGTTTGTAAATGTAATTGCAAATGTTGGACTTGCAATAGCTGCCCTTTTCGCAGGTAAAACATTGATGAATGCAATTTTGAATTAAAATTCTTCTGCAGAAATTCGTTTATGCTTGCTTACATCGTGTAATTGATAGATTCTCTTTACTATGCCTTCTTCTATCATTGATTCTTTCACTGTCTCTTCAATATTCATTTTTTTTTCAATTATACAGTAAAGTATGATATCAATTTGTTCGTATTCTGCACCTATCTCGTGTTCTGCATCGTGATTTGGCCACAAATGTGGGCTACTCTTCTTTGAAATTATATTCTCATCTATTCCTAGATTTTTTGCTATTTCTCTGACTTGTGTTTTGTATAATGATGATATTGGCAGTACATCTGATGCTCCATCTCCAAATTTTGTAAAATACCCAATATTGAATTCACTTTTATCACTAGAGCCTAAAACAAGTAAATTTTTTAAATTTGCATAATAATATAACACATTCATTCTGATTCTTGCTCGAAGATTCCCTAATGCTCTGTCTTCTGGTTCTAAGACCATATTGAATTCTTTATGAATTGAATTAATGTCAAGTAACTTGTAATTCAATCCTAGTTTATCTACTATTTTTATTGCATCACTGGTTTCTGATTCTGGTGACACTTTAGAATCTGGCATTATTATTGCAAGTGTTTTTTCTTTGATTGAGTTATTACATAAATATGCAATTACTGCTGAATCAATTCCTCCACTTAAACCAAAAATCACTCCTTTTGAATTAGTTTCTATAATTTTTTGTTTTAATTTATTTTGTATTCTGTTTGCAATTGTAGTATAATCTTGATTGGTTATTTTTTTTAATATATCTTGGTTCACAGACATTTCTTAGTATAATCTCATAAAAAGTCTACCAGACTCATGCATCCACATAGATGCCATCATCTCTAACATCTACTTCATACTTCTTTAGTTTCACACCTTTTAGGTAATCCATCAGCTCTCCAGTTTTGATATTATAATGCCAAAAATGTAATGGGCATTCAACTATATCGCCTTCAATTTTTCCTTTTGGTGCAATAGATCCATCTTGATGTTGACAAATTCCATCCAAAGCATGAAATCCATCTTGATTAAACACTGCAATTTTCTTTCCATCTAAATTGAACTCTTTACTTGAACCTGATTGTATGTCGCCTTTTTCTGCAACTTTTGTCCATGCCATCTAATTGATTTTGAAATTATGTTCTATATACTTATTCTTGTTACCAACTTTCGGCATATTTTTTTTGTTCTTTTGTTAACCTGTCTATCTTCACATTCATTGCTTTTAATGCATCAATTGCAATTTGCCTATCAATTTCTTTAGGGACAACCATGGTCTTTTTACCCATGTTTTTATGATTTTTCAAGATGTACAATAATGATAATATTTGATTTGAAAATGACTGTGCCATGACTTCTGGTGGGTGTCCTTCTGCTGCAACCAGGTTCGCCAATCTCCCTTTCCCAATTAAATAGACTTTTCTTCCATTTCTTAATATGCATTCATCAAGTGATGGTCTTACTTCTCTAACTGATTTTGATTTTTCTAGTAAGAATTTAGTATCTATTTCAACATCAAAATGTCCTACATTTCCAACTACTGAACCATCTTTCATAGAAAGAAGGTGTTCTTTTCTAATCACACTAGTCATTCCTGTAGTTGTAATGAAAATCTGTCCAATCTTTGCAGCTTGTGACATTGGCATTACATCAAATCCATCCATATGTGCTTCAAGAGCTTTCACTGGATCCACTTCTGTAACAATTACTTTACCGCCCATTCCTCTTGATCTTTCTGCAACTCCTCTTCCTACCCAACCGTAACCTACTACTACGATTTTCTTTGATGTAAATAATAATCCCATTGCTCTTAGATATCCGTCTATTGTACTTTGACCTGTACCATATCTATTATCAAACATATGTTTTGTATCTGCATCATTAACAATCACAACTGGATATTTCAATTTCCCTTGTTTCTCCATGGCTTGTACTCTTGTTACTCCTGCAGTTGTTTCTTCGGTGGAGCCAAGAATTTTCAATGATTTGAATTTTTTATCGAAATGTACTTTAACATTCATGTCTGCGCCATCATCGCAAATTAAACTTGGTTTGTGTTTTAGTACTTGATCAAGACACCAATCATATTCTTTGTTGGTTTGTCCATTCCATGCGTATATGTGAATTCCTTGAGTTGCAAGAAATGCTGCAATATGATCCTGTGTAGTTAGTGGATTTCCACCACAAACTGCTACATTTGCTCCTAATTCTTTGGCTCCCATCAACAAAACTGAGGTTTCTTTTGTAATGTGAAGGCAAAATGCAATTGTCACTCCTTTCAGAGGTTTTGATTTTTTTAATCGTGTTAAAGTATTATCTAAAATATCCATATGAGTACGAGCCCATTCATAAGAGATCTTTCCTTGTTTTGCCAATTTTGGATTTTTTACTTTACTCATGTTTTACAATCTTCTAAATCTCTTTAAAAACCATAGCTTAAATGCTAAATGAAACAAACCATCACAAATGAATAAAAAAGCAATAATCACAAGTGCGTTGCCATATTCGAATGGTGAAATTCATCTAGGACATGTTGCATCCACATATCTGCCTGCCGATGTTACAACTCGTTTCTTAAAACAAAATGGTGTTGAAGCGTACTATGTATGTGCGTCAGATGATTTTGGAACTCCAATTTTAATACAATCTGAAAAACTTGGTAAAACTCCACAGGAATATGTTGAACATTGGAATAAACGTGACTATGAAGATTTTACTGCTTTTGATATTGCATTTGATTTTTTCTATAAGACCAGTTCATCTGAAAATATATCCTTTGTACAAGATGTATTCAAAAAATTACAAGAGAATGGCCATATTTATGAAAAAGAAATCATACAATTTTTCTGTGAAAATGATCAAAAATTTCTTCCCGACCGATTTGTTAAAGGAACTTGTCCATATTGTAGTGCTGAAGATCAATATTCTGATTTATGTGAAAAATGTGGCCGTGTACCTGAGGAAATTAATAATCCTCATTGTTCAATTTGTGGTCAAACTCCTGTTAAAAAATCCACAAATCATTATTTCTTCAAACTAAAGAATTTCTCTGACTCGCTTTTAGAATATTTGTCTAATGCACCATATCTTCAAAAAGATGTAAAAAAATATGTTGAAAATTGGATTAACGAAGGACTGATTGATTGGGACATAACTCGTGATATTTCTTGGGGTGTACCAATTCCAATTGAAGGACTAACAGACAAAGTATTTTATGGGTGGTTTGATAATCATCTGGCATACATTTCTTCTACATTGAAATTTTTAAATGATAAAAAAATTAATGGAAAAACTTTCTGGAATGATGCTGACATTTATCATTTTATTGGAAAAGATATTGTCTACCATCATTATCTTTTCTTACCTGCAATGAGGTTAGGAATTAACAATGAATTCAAATTACCTGATTACATTCCAACTCGTGGACACCTTACACTTGAGGGTAAAAAAATATCAAAAAGTCGAAATTGGTATATTGGCCTAAAAGATTTTCTAGAAAAATTTCCTGCTGATTATTTGAGATTTTATCTTATTTCGATAAATCCTTACTCCCAAGATGATCTTAATTTTGATTGGGAACAATTTTCAACAAAAATTAATTCTGAATTAATTGGTAATTTGGGAAATTTAGTAAATCGTGTACTTGGATTTACAAACAAGGCTTTCGATGGTGTTGTTCCTGAACCTGAATCTTTTGATGAACAAGATTCTGAATCTGAGAAAAAAATTAAATCTATCGCTGATGATATTGGAAAATTAATGCAAGAAAATCATTTAGATCGTGCATTAAAACAATTGATGGAATTTTCAGCTCATTTCAATCAGTATTTCCAACACAAAGAGCCTTGGAAAAAAGAACCTGGAACTAACACGTGCATCTATCTATCAGTTAATGCTGTACGTTCTATTGCAATTTGTTTACACTCGTTCTTACCAAAATCATCCCAAAAAATTTGGTCACAATTAGGATTAGAAGGAAATATTTCAGATATTTCTTGGAATGAAATGTCTGAATTAACACTTACTGCAGGACACAAAATTGGAGTTGTTGAACCCATATTTTCTAAAGTGGAATCCTCTGACATTGAAAAAGAACAATCGAAATTAGGAAGTTAAAATGAGTGGCAAGGTATTCCCCAAAATATCCACTAGAGGGTATTATGATTTAAAAACTGGAAAAACCATCAAAAATACTTCATATGACATCTACCCTAAAGCTACCTTTCAAAAAATATTAAAAAAATCTGAAATTGTTATAATGATTCATGGATTGAGAAATAACAAATCTGGGGCCCTTGCAAAATATGTAATAGCAAAAAAACGTTTGAAATCATTAAACTATGGACATGATGTAGTTGGTTATAGTTATGATTCGAATACTGCTGGTGTACAATACAAATCTACGGCATTATCTGCACTAAAAGTGGGAATTCTAATTGCAAAAAAGAACGGAAAAAATCTTTCAAAATTTATCACTGATATAAAAACCGAAAATCCTTCAATCAAAATTAGGTTAATGGGTCATTCGCTTGGTGCTCAAGTTATCTTATCCACAATACAATCTCTTGCAAAAAATTCAAAAAATAAATGTATTATTGAATCAGTACATTTGTTTGGAGCCTCCATCCCTTCCAATTCTATGAAACCTCTCTTACACGGTAATGAATTCCAAAAAATTGTAAATAAAAAAATTGTTAACTATTTTAGTCCTTTTGATGATGTACTAAAGTTTGCACATAATGAAAAATGGGTTGAGTCTCCAATAGGTTATCGTGGTGCATTAGGAAACACTTGTTCAAAATATGTTCAAAAACAAGTACGTCCACAAAACCATAGATTTGCAAGTTATGCAAAAACGATAAAATCATTTCCTTAAATTAAAAATAGAATATGCGAGTTTCTAACACATCGCTTTTTCTTCAAGTATGAAGTATTTTGCAAGTTTGAGATATGTTTCCCGCTCAAAGTCCGATATCTCTTCATCGCTACTGTAGATTCTCTCAAACCAGGAAATTATGTTCTCAATATCCTTTGTAGAAAAGACGGTCATTTCTGGCATAATGACTTCCATCTTTACTGGTATTTCATAATTTTAGTAAAAAATTGTCTCGATCAGTGTTGCTAAAAATCAATTCCGACACGATATTAGTGGAGTAGAAGAGTGATGTTGCTTACAAAAACTGAGGTTAAATGAACTCTCACTCCAATGTTTATTACAAAATTTGTATTTAAGATCTAACTATCCTAGCCGTTTAATTATGTGATATCCAAATTGAGTTTTAACTGGAGCTGACATTTCTCCAATTTCTAAGTTAAATGCCACATCTTCAAACTCTTTTACCATCATTCCTTTTGTGAAATATCCTAAATCTCCATCTTTTTTTCCACTTGGGCACGTTGATATTTCTCTAGCGGCTGCACCAAACTTTTTTCCTTTTTTAATATCTTCAAATATTTGTAAAGCTTGACTTTGTTTCTCAACCAAAATATGTGAACATTTTATTTTTTGTGCCATTATTCTTCAAAAATCCTCTCTCTGATTTGCGGAACCCGTTTGTATACCATATCTCTCACCTTTGTTTGCTCTTGTGGGGTTGGCATTTCCTTTCCTCCTTTCATTTGTGCAAGTGCTGATATTCCTCCTAACAACACTTGGCCCATTATCAGACCAAAAACGTATTCTTTAATTTCCTTAACTTTTAAAACATCATTGCTAGCATTTACCTCATTTTGATAATTATCTAAATTCACTATTGCATTTTCAATTGTTTTATCAACAATTGCCTGTAATTGTTCTTCTCCACTCATACAATTCTCATTATTTTTGAATAAATAAGTAATTGCATCAAGATATCTTTTAATTAAACAATTCAATCATTTGGATATTGTTCAAATACTTCACAATACAAACTGCCAATGAAATTTTACCTCTTGTTATCCAAAAATATGATGATATAAAAAAACAAAAAAATGAAGTAATCAAAGTAGAACAAGAACTACAAGTTACATTATCTGATAATAATACCTTTGAAGACTATGTTGTTTTAAAACAGAAATTAAATGAAGAATTATCAAAATTTTATAAAACTATTGAAGAATTAGAAGAAACTGGGGTTGTAATGAAAGGACTGGATCAAGGTCTTTTAGACTTTCCTTCAAAAAGATTTGATGAAGAAGTATGGCTTTGTTGGAAAGATGGTGAAACAGAAATTAAATTTTGGCATGAAAAAGATTCTGGATTCAATGGACGAAAACCAATTAGTGTTGATGCTGAGTCGCTAATCTAATGTTCTCTGTATGGTTACGTGCAATACGAATAAAATTTCTTTTAGCGTCTGTTATTGCTGTATCATTAGGACTTTCTCTTGCATGGTATGCTGGGTCATCAATTGATATTTTCCATGCACTTTTGACATTTGCAGGTGTAATTTCTTTACATGCTAGTGTAGATTTACTGAATGATTATTGGGACTTTAAACGTGGAATAGATTCAAAAACCAAAAGAACCAAAATGAGCGGTGGAACTGGGGTGCTGCCTGAAGGGTTGCTTAAACCCAAATCGGTCTATTTAGCTGGAATTGGATTTCTGATACTTGGGGCTATTATTGGAATATACTTTGTTATGATATTTGGAATTACAATTGGATTGATTTTAGGATTCGCCATTCTCTCTGTTTATTTCTATTCTACAAAAATTATAAACTGGGGACTTGCAGAAGTTTTTGTCACAATAAAAGGAACACTTATTGTAATTGGAACATTTTTTATTCAATCACAAGGTATTGATGATTTCTCAATTTTTGCAGGAATTGTTGTAGGACTTTTATCTTCACTAGTTTTGTTTGTAACATCAATTCCTGATCATGATGTGGATAAAGAAAAAGGTAGAAGAACTTTAATAATTATTTTTGGAAAATCAAATTCAGTCAAAACATTTTCTATTTTTCCAATTCTCATATATGGCGTGATAATTTTTGGAGTTATGACTGGATTATTTCCAGTGTATAGTCTAATTGTACTTCTAGCCAAGCCATTTTTAATTTTGGCAATATGGCATCTGAAAGATTCTCAAAAATCTGAAAATATGTTACTTAGTTCTATGACAAATACACTTTATTTTAGTAGAATCGCTGGTGCACTATTTGTTATATCATTTTTGATAGGATTTTAAGTAATGGTGTTTGACTAAATTTAGTATGATTTTTGGTTACGCAACATCTGCTGAAACAAAAACATTCTCTGAAAAATTTCTTACTGAAAATTATAATTTATTTCAAAATTTACATCTGTCAAATGTAGGTATGGGGACATATCTAGGTGAACCGAATTCAGAAACTGATGAAATGATAATTAAAGCGGTAAAAAAATCAATTTTGTCTGGTGTAAATGTAATTGATACAGCAATAAATTATCGTGCACAAAAATCTGAGCGAAATATTGGAAAGGCATTATCTGAATTAATTGATGAAAATCTAATAAAAAGAGAACAAATTTTTATTTGTACCAAAAATGGATATGTTACTAATGATGGTGATATCCAAGAAGATTTTATGGAATATGTAATGAGAGAATTAGGTAAACCTGGAATTGTCAAAGAAGGTGATATCTCATCTGGATATCACTGTATGACTGTTCCATATCTTGAGGATCAACTAGAAAGAAGTTTAAAAAATCTTAATTTGGAATGTATTGATCTTATGTATCTGCATAATGCTGTAGAAGGTCATCCTGAAATGTCTAAATCTGTTTTTCTGAAAAATCTGAAAAAGATATTTGAATTTTACGAAATAAAAAGAAAAGAAGGTAAAATTAGATTCTATGGCATGGCTACCTGGGAATGTTTCAGAGCAACTTCTGACAATGCAATGTTTTTGTCATTAGAAGATGTAGTAAAACTTGCACAAGATGTAGGTGGAACTAATCATGGATTTAGATTCATACAACTTCCTTTCAATTTACATTTTGATCAAGCAATGATGATAAAAAATCAAACAGTGAATGATAAACAAAAATCAATTTTAGACTCGTCACTTGAATTAGGAATTGGTGTCTTCACAAGTGTTCCTTTAATGCAAGGTAAATTATTAGAATGGGCAAAATCAAAACCTATCTTTGCAGACACATCTCCTTCAGTGGGACTTTTACAATTTATACGTTCAACTCCTGGTATTCTTTCTCCATTAATAGGACAAAAATCTAGTCAACATGTAGATGAGAATTTAGAAATAATGAAAACTAAATCCATGAGCAAATACGAATATGATAAATTTGTTACAAAATTAGTTTCTTAATTACACGCAACATAACATATTTTTTAATTTTTCAATCTGTATCATATAATCACAATTTTTACAAACAATCCAATTTTTTACATCCATCGGAATTTTGAGACAGTTGTATTCTGTCATGAATAACTCTTGTTTTCCACAATTACGGCATATCCCAAAAAGTTTTTTCATGTACTTTATTCATTTTTTTCCATATAAGATAGTCTTATGATTTATCAGTTCTACTTCTTTAGATAAATAGAAATACGTCTCTACTTGGGAAAAATTATGAAGGTTACTGATCCTGTCTGTGGTCTTGAATTTGATGAGGAATTATCAGTTACTCATGAACATAATTCTAAAAAATATCATTTTTGTTGTGATGGTTGTAAAAAGATCTTTATTAAAAAACCAAAAAAATGGTCCAAAAAATCTAGGTGATAGGAAATTTACCGCACATTCTACAAAACCTTGAGTTTAATTCAATAACATAATTGCAATCAGGACATTTTTTGTCTGAATTTGAGATTGTCACTGAATTTCCTTTTCTAAAACATTCATAGTAATGTAGTGATTCTTTAGTTCTAATGTAAACTCCGTCTTCTTCTAAAATTTTCTCTTTTTTCTCTGAAAAAATTTTATCTGTGATTATTGTGTTAAATAGACCTGTGAGATTACTGGTTCCTGATCCATCTTGCATAGGCGATTTTTCTCTCCAGACAATGTTATCTGGAAGATCTTTTTCAAACGCCTTTCTAAGAATCCATTTACCAACTTTCTTTTCTTTTTTAAGATTTATTTTCTTTGAAATTGGAATGCTATCTGAAAAACTTATGACATCTTTATTTAAAAATGGAGTTTCAACTGTCATGTCTAATTCTTTTGCAATATCTTTTGATGGAAAATGCATGATTTTTTTAATTTTCTCCATTTTT
>Ga0206679_10001237_pt1 | contig 21161 bp, 14 predicted proteins | sample M110012015metaG_FD_155464 | JGI IMG/M metagenome (GOLD analysis project Ga0206679, IMG submission 155464) | Ammonia-oxidizing marine archaeal communities from Monterey Bay, California, United States - M1 100m 12015 | ecosystem: Environmental > Aquatic > Marine > Intertidal zone | place: USA... | reverse complement strand
AAAGAGGAGAAGAAGGTGTGAATCTTGCACTATTAACTGACGGTTTACGATCAGAAAGAGAGCAAGGAATTACCATTGATGTTGCCTACAGATACTTTGCAACTCCAAAAAGAAAATTCATTATTGCAGATACTCCAGGACACATTCAGTACACAAGGAATATGGTTACAGGAGCTTCTACAGCAAACTTGGCACTACTTTTAGTAGATGCAAGGCATGGTGTAATTGAGCAAACTAAAAGACATGCATTTATTGCGTCTCTTTTACAAATACCACATATTGCAGTTTGTATAAATAAGATGGATTTAGTAGATCATAAGCAAGAAGCATTTGAAAAAATTAAAGCTGATTTTGAAGATTTTGCTTCTAAATTAGAAATTAAAGATGTTCACTTCATCCCTATTTCTGCATTGAATGGAGATAATGTTGTTGACCGTTCTGAAAATATGGATTGGTATGAAGGATCTACTTTAATGCACCTTTTGGAAAATATTCATATTGGTTCAGATCAAAATCATGTAGACTGCAGATTCCCTGTGCAATTTGTTGTTCGTCCTCAATCCAAAGAACATCCGGACTATAGAGGGTATGCTGGAAGAATTGAAGGGGGAGTTTTTAAACCAGGAGATGATGTAACTGTACTTCCTTCTGGCTTTACCTCTAAGATTAAATCTATTGATACGTTTGATGGACCAATAGATGAGGCCTTTTCTCCAATGTCAGTTTGCATGACCTTAACGGATGATATTGATATCAGTAGAGGAGACATGTTGGTAAGAGAAAACAACAAACCAACTATAGAGCAAGATGTTGATGTTATGATTTGTTGGATGAATGAGAAGAAACTAATTCCAAGAGGAAAATATACAATCAGACATACTAGCCAAACTGCAAGATGTATCATTAAAGAGGTAAAGTATAAAATGGATATTAACACTTTGCATAGGAATGAAGAAGATAGAGAGATTGGCTTAAATGATATTGGTAGAGTTACTATCCGTACTACAAAACCTTTATTTTTTGACAGCTACAGAAGAAACCGTAATACTGGAAGTATTATTTTAGTAGATGAAGCTACAAACGAAACAGTTGCTGCTGGAATGATAATCTAGTACACTTAAATATTGAAGCATAAAAAAAGCCAGACAAATGTCTGGCTTTTTTATTTTTATCTTATTCTTAATTTAGAGTGAAATTAATTGGGATAGTATACATTACTCTTACTGACTTCCCTCTTTGTTTTCCAGGTTTGCAATACTTAGGCATTGACTTTAATAATCTTGTTGCCTCAGCATCCAAATTCTTATCTACTCCTCTTACAATTTTCACATTAGTAACACTTCCTGATTTATCTACAATAAAATTAACATACACCTTACCTGTTATGTTATATTCTTTAGCAATTGCAGGATACTTTACATTATCATTGATATACTTAAAAATAGCAGCATCTCCTGATTTTCCTTTATAGCAAAACTCAGGCATATTCTCAACTACCATAAAGAACTCTTCATCATCTTCTTCTTCAATTTCTATTTCCTCATCTTCATCTGATTCAGTGTCTTCAATCTCAATTTCATTTTCAATCTCCACTTCATCTTCCACAATTTCAATTACTTCTGGAGGTGGTGGCGGAGGAGGTGGAGGTTTTACCTCTTGCTTAGTAATTGGAATAATTTCTTCTTCCAAATCATCAAGGCTTAATGCTCCTAAATTATAAGCTACTTTTTCGTAACTCTTGTACTCAAAAGCACCAAGCACTACTAACAAAGCGATAACTAAACCTATTTGTAAAAACAGTCCTCTTTTTCTTTCTAGATTTACTTCTGGATTCTTTTTTGGTTCCATAATATTTTAATTTTATCCTACTAATTCCTGATATGATGAAGCATCAAGCAATTCATCTAATTCAGTAGCATCTGCTATAGCAATTTTAATAATCCAACCTTCTCCATAAGGGTCAGTATTCATTAGTTCTGGTTCATCTTCTAGCTTTTCATTAAACGCTAAAACCTCACCATTTATTGGCATAAATAAATCAGAAACTGTTTTTACTGCTTCCACAGAACCAAAAACTTCTTCTTTTTCTAATTCTTCACCTTCAGTATCTACATCCACAAAAACGATATCTCCTAACTCCCCTTGTGCAAATTCCGTAATTCCTACATAGGCAATACCCTCTTCAATTCTCAACCACTCATGGTCCTTTGTGTACTTCAATTCTTTTGGAAATTCCATTCAATTAATTTTTTTCAAAAATACATTTTTTTGTTAGCTAACAAAATTATCCGGCCAAGGTAAATCGCAAACTAAATCCTCCATTGGTAATTGCTCCAGGAAAAGTTGTTGAAATGAACGGATTAGTAACTACTCTATCATAAAAAACCTTAATATTCAACCTTTGATTTAAAACATAATCAGCCGAAAACTTAATACTAATAATTCTTTGCCCCATAGTTATTTGCTCTTCATCTTCAATTACTTTACGAATTACTGTTTTGTTATTTCGTATATTTAAGTCTAATTTCAAATCCAAATCACTAGAAACTTTCTTTCCTCTACCGCCTGAAAACATTTTAAAATCTACATCTTTTATTCTATAACCAGTACCTATTACATACTCATTACTATTTGTTTCGGTAAGCTGATTATTAGCAAGGGATAAAGCTAAAACTCTACTTTTCTTTATTTCCACTTTTGTAATTAACGAGTTTTTCCAAGTCATATCCACCTTAAACAAAGGGCTGAATTGTTCGTTAATGGTAACTTGTGATATCTCACGAGAAACATGATAACTCATGTTATTTAAATTAATCTCATCCGTAAATCCATCTTTATCTTCATCCTTATAATCCAAATTAGTAGTGTAAGAACCCACAGAATAAGTAGAACGATAAGCATGTCCAAAACTAAAACTCTTAAATCTTTTCTTAATTGCTGGAATTTTAATCAACCCATCATAAGTAATTCGCCAGTTTGGCAATGGGATAGCCGGAAAAGCAGTTAATTTAGAATTGTTAGGATCTCTACCCCCATAAGCCGCTAAAAAGGCAGGGATCATTACTTCTTGTGAAGTTGACCCATACCCTCCAATTAAAGTTGGCATTGTATCTCCAGGATAAGTAACATACTCTGTAGGGTAACCAGTAACAGGATCAATTCCTCCATTAAAATTAGGATTATTTACTGCCAACTGGCGCGCAATATCTGCTCTATACCCTCTAAACTGACTAAAAACAGATGATTCATAATCATCATTATCACTTTTAAATGCTGTACTCCAAGAAATAAACGAAACACTATGTCCTCCCGTTTCCATAGGGCTAAAATGATTAAACTTATCTTGAAAATCATCCCACCTAAAATATTCAGTTTGACTATGAGAAGTTGTTTTGTTAGCTGTTAACTCAATTCTGAATTGTTTAATTGGCTCTACTGTACTTCTTAAAGTTAAATTAGTAGAAGTATTTGTTTTATACAAAGTATTCAAAGTAGAATCTTTAGTTATCCACCCTTGATTTCCTGCATAATTTCTAATATCCCTTTGGCTACCAAAAGCAAAAGGCAATCCTGGAGAAAGAGCTGACCAATCCTGGCCTAAAAAATGAGGTTGATTTAAATAACCTGGAAGAAAAGTACCTTTGTTTTCTGAATAATTAAGGGATACATTTTTCACACTCAACATAAAACGAGTTATGTGCTTTAAAATCTCAAATTTGTTTTTCTTCTCCTCTTCAGCATCTTCTTTTTCAACAGTATTTCTATTTCTGCTGACTCGACCTCTATTCCTTCCTCCTTGATTTACCTTTTTAAAATAAGGCACTTTATTGTAAAGGGTATTCATATTTATTTGCCCATTATACTGTTTGCCATTCGAATTCTGAATAGTATGCCCCAAATACTTTAGTGCAAGAGGTGCAGAAGTCCAATCATAACTTGAATTATACCTAGTGTTTAAAGATATAAAATTTAAAAGAGGTATCTTATTTAATGGCACTTGGTAATTTAAACTAAATGCTTGATGATAAGAAGTGGCTCTACCAAAATCCCAAACATTATTCCAAATGGTGTCCATCTTCCCTTTATAATGAGGGTCATTTTTATCTATTTTCCCTGCTGGCTCATCAATATTTGCTTTTGAATTTACGGCAAAATCAAGCTTAAGCGTACGGGTTAAATCATATTTAAATTCATACATCCTATTCCATTCAAACATCTTATTATAGGTAGGTTCAATAGGATAAGTATTCCCATAAGTTGAGGTTAAATTTCTTAACTGAGTTTCATTATAATTTCTATTAACATCCGTTCTAAAGGAGAACGACTTAGGCATAGTATTGAAGTTAATATCCTTTATTAATCGAAAGTAAGGGGATTTAGGGAATTTAATTTTCCCAAAGGGCTTAATATTTTTAGGTTGCGTATTGAAATTATAAGTTAAAGCTCCTCTATAATTTACTGTACGGTTTTCCTCAATATTTATATTTCTAATAAATGTTTCATTTTTAGAATAAGACAAAGAGAAATTCTCGACATCATACACTTTTGGTTTCTTAGCCGTTTGCCCTTTCTTGGTAGTTTTTGTCTTTCTTACATTTGTGAAATTAATACTTTTACGCTTCACATAATCCTGAACTATATGTTTTAAAGAATCCTTTTCAGTAGCATTATCTAATGCTTTTAATGAAGTAGTTAACAATATATCAGGGTCAAGCGGATTGTAGTATGGATTTTTAACCGATTCGGAACGACCAATATACATAGGAACTTTTACCCCATAATCTTCAGATAAGAATTTTCCCAAATCAAAGGATGATGAAAAATCATATTGATAAGCATTGTACTTCTGACGTTCATTTACTTTTTTCTCAATACTTCCAAAGCCGACAGTACTCATATTTCCTGATAGCGTTATATTTCCAAAATCAGCTAAACGAGCTGTCAATCTACTATTGGCTGCCCATCCGCCATATTCATCAAAATCAGTAAGTCTAAGTTCATTTACCCATATTTGCCCACACTTAGGCAAACCATCATCAGCTGAGTTCATGCTTACTTTTTTAGGGTTCCTTACCCCAATCATTATCGTTTTTACTTGTGCTAAATTAGGGTTTCCAACAACTGTTACCTTCCCTCCACTTGTATGCTTAATATATGGTAGTCCTACATCAGAACCATTAAAGTTCCTTTCTTGCTTAGCCAATTGGAAAATCTCAAAAGCTATATCTATTTCGTTTTCAGTTGGCCAAATAGCATTTGCTGAGCTTGTAAAATGATCGGTAGGCTGTAGAGATATTTCATACTCATAATAATTAGCTGTAAAATCTGTTCCCAAACGAATAAAACAAGACAAATCTCCTTTCTTCAAATCATCTTCCTCTCCCTCAGCATGCACAAACATTTTTATACGCTTGTAAGCCCTCACATCAATATCAGCTGTTTTGTAGGCCGCACGAGAATCTCCATCTTGTAAATCACAAACCTTTAACACTAAGGATTGCTCATTCTTTTGTCTAAGTGAAGTAGTTGTATTATCTACTTCTTGCTCAATTCCAGGAGGTAAAACATAGTTGATTGGCGAACGATTTCCATTTTCCTCAATATTTACAGCCGAGACATCAAAAGTTGTTTCTCCTTGATCATCCAAAGGAATATATTCCCCAGGCTCTGCTAATGAGAAGTTATACCTTCTCCATTCTCCTCTCACTAGTTCCAATGTAGCAAAACGACAAACAATTGGCTGATGAAAATCAGTAAATGCCATTCGCATAAAACGGATAGACTTAAAATCTCGAATACTTCCAATTACATTATCGGGCTGATAAACAGGCACTCTAAACTGATACCATTTTATATTTCTTGTGGACCCATTTTCTGTTTTTACAGTAGTTTCTAGCACATCAGAAATATGACTATCCCCAACATCCATTCCAGGAAATAATCTTACTTTATACTGAAAGTAACTTTCTGTTTCACTTAAAGTATGATCCCTATTTAGATCCTCAGTATTCGGTTGTGAGGATGCTGCTGTTGGATAAGTTTCAGGAGAATTATCGGTAGTAACCGAGTTACCATCTGTATTATTAAAATTCTTGTACCTATCCAAAATTAATTCTGATCTACTATCAAAATCTGAACCTCTGAAATAATGAAAATCATCTGCTGAAGGATCTTTTACTGCATTTTTATATGCAGTAGAATTTGTACCATAAGCTGAAGCTAAAGGCTGGATATACACCGAATCAAAGAATAATTTTTCATCAGTATTTCTTAGTCCATCCATACCAACATCCTGAAATTCACGAGAAGTAGGGTCATTATCAAAGGCTTCAACAATAGAAAAATTAGTTGGGACTCTACCCCAAACAGTTGTATCTACATCCTCAACTGTTGCTGAAGTTGGTAATCCATTTTCAAAACTTTTATACCCATCACGCAACACATCCTCCGACACATTTCCTAAGTGTAAATACATATCACCCCCTGAATGATTCACCAAACCATCCTCATCATTAAAAGGATCCATCATCCAAAACTCTACAAATTCAATATTAGCAGCTTCAAAATCATTCGTCTCTAGCTTACGCATTATCCCTCCCCAATTTTCGGAGGGAGATATTAAAGTTCCATCAGCATTTAATCCGTTAACCGTATAATTATTAGACCCCCTTTCAGCAGGATAATATGCCAAATCAAGCACTGCTAAATTTGTGATTTGACTTCCTAAATCTGGATCTTTATTTGGAAAAACTTCTGTTTCCAATACCTCTCGTGCATAATGATAAGATTGCTGAGCTATTGAACTTCCGTTTGCTAAAGCAATGGTTTTATTTACATTTGGTGGAGTAATAGATGTACTTCTAAAAAAGAGAGGGTCAATAGTATACCAAGCTAATTTTGCTCTTTTATACCCCAACATTAAATCATTATTTAATGCGGAATTCATAAAAATATCTTCTTGTTTTTCAGGAATTGAAGCCATACGCCAAGCCCCCATATTTTTAATATCTATTGATGTCCTGCTCGACTCAAAATCATCAATATACGAAACCCCTTCCTCACCAACAGCCTTGTGATGGCCAGGAATAAGGTGTGCAAATTCAGTAGTAGCAATTAAGCGAGATTTTGCTTTTGTCTCAATCAAAGGCAACCAATCAACAGCACGAGTCAACCAAGGTGCTTCCGTTTGATAATTTGCATCTAACCCCCAAATAGTATTGGAAATTGGTTCATCCCCAGTATTAATTTTTTGTGTGTATGGGCGTTCAGTTAAATTCAACATAGTCGCTCCAATTAAAAAATCTTTATTAATTTCATAATCGGCATGTAACCCAACTAATGTTTTATTTTGAATACCAAACATAGAGTTATTCTCTAGGGAAATCTTAATCGGCACACCAGAATTTAAAATTCCTTCATTGATAATAGTAACACGCCCCAACATATAATCAACTGTGTAATCTTGGTTTTCAGTTAATTTTTGCGACCCTGCAGTAACCGTAACCGATCCTTCCGGAACATTCATAGCATTCAAGCGAATTTCAGCTCCTGATGAAGATTGATAAGTTCCTTTCAGTCTAAACCTATTTAATTCAGGATATTGTTGCGCAACTGTAAGGGTAGAGTCATACAATGCTTGATACACATATTTTTTTGCAAGTGTTGGGTCGTTAATCTTATTGTACAAATGAGAACCAAACGGTTCGCGTACAGGAAAAATGACTCTTCCATTTGAAGCTTTAGCAGTTACCCCTTCTATAAAATCAAATACTCCATCTGACTGAGTATCCATCTGCTGATTTAACCTATCTAAATTCAATACTTTGATTAATGGAATTCCTTCTAGATTTCCTTCTCCTAAATAATTTGTTAATGCCCCAGACTCTTCAGTATTTTCATACACGACATCCAAGATAAAACCATCTTTACTCATTTGATAAGCCCCTAAAGCATAGACATTTTTCATCATCAAATCCCAATTAGGAAGTAATGGTGTAAAGTTTGTTCCTTTTAATAATTTTACAATTAAAGCTTCTGGCGCATTAACTCCTGTTGAACTTAATTCTCCTACTTGAAAAGTTTTACTCCCTCTAGTATATTGAAAAGCAACTGCTAAGACCTCATCATTATTAAGTGCTTGATTCAAGGAAATATACCCTAACTGATTATTGATAGTAAACTCTGATTCTGAAAGCTTTCTAGCACGCTCTAATTTTTCATAATCCTGTGAGGCAGCAAAAAAGGCTGAATAAGGAGAAAATGTATTATTCACCTGATTAATATCTCTTATTGCACTATGCTGATTTGTTAAATTATAGAAAAGATTATTAGTCGCATTATCAGGAACTTCTTGAAAAGTAAGAGCCCCAGCAAAATTAGAATTTGTATTGTATACTTCTGTTTCCCCCAAATCCAAGAAGGAGACAATATTTCTAGTGTTTTCAGTAGTACCCGTTTTATTGGTTACCCATACCTCAACTTTTGTAATGTTTACTGCTGAATTTACAAAAGGTAAGTTTGCTAAAGCGGCATCATAATTATCCTTAAAATAATGTGCTAAAAAGAAGTGTTTATTTGCTTCATATTGATCAGCATATACATCAAATTCTGAGGTTTGCGCACCACCACTTACTTCAATTTCTGAGGTTGTACTTTTTTGTTGTGATAAAATACCGGTAATAGTTGTGCGCCCAAATTGGAGTTGAGTTTTAAAACCAAATAACGACTGACTACCTGTTATTAAAGTTCCATTTAAAGGCAAACTAACATTACCAACTTCTAACTTTTTTATAATCTCATCCTCATAACCCGTATACTCTAGTTTCATTTGATTCTCAAAATCAAAAGTACTTTCAGTATTAAAACTTGTTGTTAACTTTAATTTATCTCCAATTTTACCAATGACATTCATCTGTATTTTCTCTTGAAAATCAAAAGAAGTAGTCTTTCTTTGTTCTTCTGGTAAAGCAGGATTATCCAACCTGTTAATTTTTAATCCAAAAATAAGTTCAGCCGAACCTTGAGGGCGAATATCAACAGCATTCCCTCCAAAAATCCTATCAAAAGCCTGTCCAGGAATAAAAAGTTTTGGCAAACCTAAAGCTGATGTTTGATTACCTGTTCTTTCTTTTGACTTATCATTCCAATAACCAGCAATAGATTTATCCATCTTATACTGCTGATATTCCTGAAAGCCCAAAACTCTTGATTTGTCAGCATCTAAACCACCAATTTTATTTTGGATAAGGTATTGATTGTTTTTAAGGTCATACTTAACTTGACTCTGGAAATTAGGAGGACTATACATAAACATTCCTCCAATTTGGCTACCAGAAAAAGGATAAGCCAAAGTAGTATCGGTAGTGGATTGAGCCCACAAAGTAGCATTTGCAAAAATAAATGCAAAAATAAATACGAATAACTTATGGTTTTTATTGCTTTTCAATTCCTAATAAAGTAATTACATTTGACTCAATGCCGTTCTCACTAAATCTTCAACACTTACAATTTCAGGGTTTGATTTTAAGACTTTATCAATTTTACTCTCTGCCCCTTTTTTAGCAAATCCTAAAGCTAGTAGTGCAGATAACGCTTCTTCCTTGATAGTATTGTCTATTGCATCAAACAATAAATCAGAGGTAGGCATCCCTTTTGCCACTTTATCTTTTAGATCAATAATAATTCTTTGAGCTGTTTTTGCACCTATCCCCTTCACACTCTGCACAGCTGAAACATCAGCAGTAGTAATATGGTGTATTATTTCTTGCGGAGAATAAGTAGATAAAATTACTTGGGCTGTACTAGGCCCTACTCCTGAAACCGAAATTAAATTTCGAAATAAATGGCGTTCACTTTCTTCATAAAACCCAAATAAAGTATGCGAGTCTTCCTTTACTGAAAGATGTGTAAACAGCTTACATAATTCCCCATCAATAGCTGAAAAGGTTTGTAATGAAATTTTGATTTTATACCCAATACCATTGCAATCCACCACTACATAAGTTGGTGTTTTCTCCACCAATTTTCCTTGAATATGTGTTATCATTTTTTAATTTGTGCGTCAACTACTGACAAGGTTACCATATTAATAATTTCACGAACTGTACAGCCTAACTGCAAGATATGTACTGATTTCTTCATCCCCACCAAAACAGGACCAATTGAATCTACCTCAGCAACTTCTTGTATTAGTTTGTATGCTAAATTTCCTGACTCCAAATTAGGAAATATTAAAGTATTAGCACTCTCTTCTGCAAGAGGTGAAAAGGGAAATATTCGTTCTGTCTTTTCAGTATCTAGAGCAAAATCAGCTTGGATTTCTCCATCAACAACCAAATTAGGATGTTCTTTTCTAATGATATCAGCAGCTTTTGCCATTTTAGAAGAAGAATTAGTTCTAGTAGAACCAAAGTTAGAAAATGACAATAAGGCTAATCTAGGTTTTATTCTAAATTGCTTAACTGTTTTTGCAATCATAGCACTCATTTCAGCAATCTCTTCTGCAGTAGGATTAAGGTTAATAGTTGTATCTGCCAAAAATAAAGTTCCTTTTTTTGTTCGCATTATATACATTCCAACAACTTTATTCACACCATCTTCTTTTCCAATAACTTCAAGTGCAGGTTTTATTGTACTTCTATAATTTCTAGAAATTCCTGATATCAATGCATCAGCCTCTCCAGTTTCCACCATCATAGAGCCAAAATAATTACGCTCACGCATTAATTTCCTAGCTTCAAATTGTGTTAAACCTTTTCGTTTTCTTTTCTCCCAAAATAAATCACCAAATTCATGACGCTTTTTTTCTTGAGCAACTTCTTTAGGGTCAATTATACATATATCATCAAACTCAATAGAGAATTCTTCAATTAATGCTTCAATTTTTTTTCTCCTTCCCAATAAAATTGGCTCTGCAATTCCATCATCTTTTACTTGTTGTGCTGCCTTTAATATTTTATAATGTTCGGCCTCAGCAAAAACTACCTTTTTAGGATTTCTTTTTGCCCTTGCAGTTAAAGTTCTTATTAATTTATTATCTAAACCTAATCTTTTCTTTAAACTCTCACGGTACTTATTCCAATCCTTAATTTCCTCCTGAGCAACCCCAGAACGAACTGCAGCCATAGCTACTGCAGGAGCTACAGCTGTAATCAACCTTGGGTCTAATGGTTTTGGGATAATATATTCAGGACCAAAAGCAAGTGTGTTGTCATCATAAGCTAAATTAATTTCATCCAAAACTGTTTCCTTAGCCAAATTAGCAATTGCCTTTACGGCAGCTAATTTCATACTTTCATTAATTTCAGTTGCTCGCACATCCATTGCTCCTCTAAAAATATAAGGAAATCCAAGTACATTATTTACTTGATTAGGATGATCAGACCTTCCTGTAGCCATGATAATGTCATCACGAGAAGCCATAGCTTCTTTGTATGCAATTTCAGGATCAGGATTTGCTAATGCAAAAACAATTGGGCGTTTTGCCATAGATTTAATCATTTCTTTAGAAACAATATTTCCTTTTGATAAGCCTAAAAACACATCTGAGTTTTTAATAGCTTCCTCTAAAGTATCTACACGTCTGTTGGTAGCAAAAAGTAATTTTTCTCCAGCTAAACCTTCTCTATTTTGCTTGATAACCCCCTTACTATCAAGCATAACTAAATTTTCTTTCTTCACTCCTAATGCCAAATATAGTTTTGAGCATGACATAGCTGCTGCCCCTGCCCCATTCACTACAATTTTAACTTTAGCAATATCTTTTTTAGTAATCTCTAATGCATTTAACAATGCAGCTGAAGATATAATAGCCGTTCCATGCTGATCATCATGCATTACCGGAATATCTAATTCTTCTTTTAGTCTTCTTTCAATCTCAAAACATTCTGGTGCTTTTATGTCTTCCAGGTTAATTCCACCAAAAGTAGGAGAAATTGCCTTTACAGTCTCTACAAATTTATCAATATCAGTAGCATCTACCTCAATATCAAAAACATCAATATCAGCAAAAATCTTAAACAACAAACCTTTTCCTTCCATTACAGGCTTTGAGGCTTCAGGGCCTATATTCCCTAATCCTAATACTGCTGTACCATTGGAAATAACAGCAACAAGATTTCCTTTTGCTGTGTATTTATATACATCATTCTTATTCTTTTCTATCTGTATACAAGGCTCTGCTACTCCAGGAGAGTAGGCCAAAGACAACTCTCTTTGTGAAGAATGTTGTTTTGTTGGTACTACTTCAATTTTTCCAGGTCTTCCTTCAGCATGATATGCTAATGCCTCCTTCTTACTTACTTTCTTTGCCATAAATCTATTCTATCTATAAGTAGGCAAATTTAATGATTTGATTGTATATAGCACCATAAAAAAGAAAACCCTGCACTTAAGTACAGGGTTTTAAAAATTATTTCTTTTATTTATTACTTTACAATCAGTTTTTTAATTGAAATCACCTCATTATTAACCACTAAATTTCCAAAGTAAATCCCCTTAGTCATATCGCTTAAATCTAATTTTTGAACCCCTTCTTCTTTAAGCTCAATTTCTTTTACTTCATTTCCTAGAATATCAATCAGTTTAAGTGTTGCTAAATTCCCTTTAAAAGTAAAATACACCATTCCATTAGCAGGGTTAGGATAAAAGTCTCCGACCTCATTGAATGCTTGACTCTCATTAATTGATGTAGATTCATTGCAATCATAAGTTATAGTAACACATGCTTCATCTGCAGGATTATTTTCATCATAAAAACAATACTCAACAGTTGCAATGCCACTGATTCCTTCAGGCTTATAGTATCCAGAATGCGCATCACCATCACTATTTGAATAAGTAATTTGTTGTCCCGATCCTAGCACCGCCACATTACTAGGTCCTGTAGCGCTTGTTGGATAACATGCTCCTGCAAAACAATAATACGAACCACCCCAAGTTGGAAGGTCTGCTGGTAAACTTATATTTGTTTTTTGACAAATAACGCTTATTGAATTTCCAGAAATATTTTTAACATCCAAATGATGCTCAATTTCAGTGTTAAAATCTCCAGAAAAAACTGTATCTCCTGTAATAACTAAACTTTGTGCGGCTACAAATCCAATTTGAGTAATTACTAATATAAAGAGTAGATTTTTTTTCATACTTTTATTTTTTGCAAATATATAGTATTTATCTTAAAAATTATTTGTTTTTGAATACATAAGACCTTAAATAAAAATTCTTTCCATCCAATCTATTTTTTGTATTCTTGCAAAATTATTTAATTAAAAAAAACAAAAATGAAAAGACTATTACTAATTACTATTGTTGCTCTATTATCCTTCAACAATGCACAATCACAAATTTTCTCAGAAGATTTTAATGCCGGAATTCCTGCTACATTTACACTTACTGATGTAGATGGTTTAACACCAAATAACACCAATTTTACCGTAGGATCATTTCAGGGAGGAAATTTAACTGCTGAAGATTGTGCAATAAGCGTCTCATGGTTTAATCCATTTGGACAAGCAGATGACTGGATGGTTACTCCCGGTATAACTATCCCAAGCTCTACATCTCCTATTAGCCTACAATTTGATGCACTTGGATATGAAGCTGCTTACTCTGATGGAGTAGAAGTTTATGTATCAACTACTGGTGCAACACCTAGTGATTTTACGGGAATTGCACTATACAACTCTACTCCAACTACTCCAGGCCCAAACCCTGTTGGAGGAGAAAATGATGTTTGGACAACAAGATCAGTTGATTTAACTTCTTTTGTTGGACAAACAATATATATTGCATTTCGAAACAACTCAAATGACATGAACATGTTAGGAATTGACAATATTGTTGTAAGTGAATTATTAGATGATAATGCCGAGCTCGTTTCTGCAAATATTGATGCTGTAATTGCAGGAAACAGAACAGTAGATATTTCAATTAAAAATATTGGAGCTACTAACATTACTTCTTTAAACCTTGAGTGGGACTTTAATGGAGGAGCAACAACTCCTGTTAACATTACTGGAATTAACTTAACTGCAGGACAAACGCATACTGAAACAGTAAGTTTAGGAAGCCTTTCGATTGGAGGTCCTTATCCATTCAATTCTACAGTTACGCTTGTTAATGGAAATGCTGATCCTGACATGAATAATAATTCAATCAATACTGATTTTACTATTGTTGAGATGATTCCAAACTGGACAATGACTGATTCATACGGAAATTCTATCACATTACATGATGAATTAGCTGCAGGGAAGATGGTTGTTCTAGATTTTATGGCATCATGGTGCGGTCCTTGCGCAACATCAACTCCTGAATTGAATACTCTGTATGTAAACCATACAACTGGAGGGAATGATAATTTAAATGTATTTGGAATTACAGTAGAATCAACTGATAATGCATCAGTTATGAATAATTTAGGATGGGGAGGTACTTACCCAAAATTCCCATTTACTCCAGAAAATGATGCTCAATACAATCATTATTCAAATACCCTTGGATTAGGTTCCGGTGGAATTCCTTTCTTTATTATGATTTGCCCTAATAAAACGGATCCTGGAAATAGTACAATTGTACAATCAGACGTAGGATTTTCTAGTGGTTTATTTAACTCCAGTTATGAAACTAAATTTGCAGCATGCCCATCAGCTGATAATACAGGCGCAACAACTGCTATAAATGATATTAATTCAAACTTATCAGTTTACCCTAACCCTGTTAAAGATGTATTAACAATAGAAGGTAGTTACGTTTCTGCTAATATTTATGATGTATTTGGTAAATTAGTATTAACTACTGACAACCAAAAAACTATTGATGTTTCAGCTTTAAGCAATGGTGTTTACTTTGTAAATATCAACTCTGAAAAAGAAATTACAGTTAAGAAAATTACTGTAGCTAAGTAATTTTCAACAACATATAATCCAATAAAAAACCCTGAAAATTTCAGGGTTTTTTATTATCTACTAATTCAGCTATTATTATTAAATTAGCCAACAATAAAACACAATTAAAATGAGAAAACTATTTTTAACTATAACTGCAATTGCACTATTTTCAACCTTAAGTGTTGCCCAGAGCAGAACATTACCTTCAGTAGATGTAAAAACACTTGATGGAGAAAACATAAATATTACTGCAATAGAAAATGACGGAAACCCAATCGTGATTAGTTTTTGGGCAACATGGTGCAAACCTTGCAAAAAAGAACTTAATAATATCTCGGAAGTTTATGAAGATTGGCAAGATGAAACAGGCGTAAAAGTAATTGCTATTTCAATTGACAACTCTAGGTCAATGGCTAAAGTTTCTCCTTATGTAAATGCATCTGACTGGGATTATGAAGTTTATTTGGACCCTAATGGAGACTTAAAAAGAGCCATGGGGGTATCTACTGTTCCTCATACATTTTTATTAAATGCTAAAAAAGAAATTGTTTGGCAACACAAAGGCTATGTTGATGGTGATGAAGATGAGCTTTTGGAACAAATTGAAAAAATAGTAAAAAAATGATCAAAAAAATAAGCCTTACTCTTACTACAGCCTGCTTAACTATTATCTGTTTTGCACAAGATAATATTGGTGAATTTCATGGTGACTTTGACTTAAATATGCAAAGCTATCAGGAAGATGAGCTCATTGGAGCGAAAGCTGCAGATGAAATGATTCTTAATAACGCTTACCTAAACATCAATTATACAAAAGGAAACTTTGCTGCAGGTTTGCGTTACGAAAGTTACCTAAATGCATTATTAGATTTTGATGATGATTACAAAGGTAATGGAATTCCGTTCCGCTATGCGACTTATACAATTGATGGATTAGAAGTAACGGCTGGTAATTATTACGAGCAAATTGGAAGCGGATTAATTTTCAGGAGTTATGAAAATAAAGGCTTAGGGGTGGACAATGCAATGGATGGAGTTCGGCTTAAATACAGCCCAGCAAAAGGAGTTTACCTCAAAACTTTCATTGGGAAAAGCAGAACCTATTTCACCTATGCTGATGGCATAATCAGAGGAGCTGATGCTGAGGTAAATCTTAATGAAGCCTTAAACTTTGAGTCAAAAACAAGGGTGATTATTGGCCAAGGGCTTGTAAGTAGATTTCAACTGGACATTAATCCTAAGTTTAAATTACCTCAAAATGTTGCAGCTTATTCAAGCCGTTTAAACATCATTAATGGAGGGTGGAACTATTCAGGAGAATATGCTATAAAACTAAACGACCCTATTGGCTCCTTAACTGCTGAAGAAAATAATTATGCGAATGGAAGTGCATTGATGAGCAACCTAGCTTATTCACAAAGAGGATTTGGTATTATTGCTGAAATGCACAGAATTGATCACATGGAATTCCGATCAGAAAGAGCACAAGAAAAGCAATACATCATCAACTATATTCCAACACTAACAAAACAACACACCTATACACTACTTGCTTTATCCCCTTGTGCAACTCAACCAGAAGGTGAATTTGGAACGCAAGTTGATATATTTTATAAAATAAAAAAAGGTAGTTTTTTAGGAGGGAAATACGGAACAAAAATTACATTTAACTTTTCGAATATTAGAAGTTTAGAAAAAGGGATAAAATATGACATTGATAAGAATGAAGTTGTAGAAATCAGTAATTCTTTTAAAAATGACTACAATGATTTCACACCTAAATTCTTCAGTAAAAATGGAGAGTTATTCTTTAGGGATATCAATTTAGAAATCTATAAGAAAATTAACAAAAAAGTTAAAGCAACAGGAATACTTGCAAAACAATCCTACAACAAAGATGTATTGGAAGGGAAAACAACTTACGGAACAGTTGAGTCAACCATTGCAATTGCTGATATCAGCTACAAAATAAAAAAAGGACATACTGTTCGTATTGAGCTTCAAGAATTATTAGCTGACGGAGGAGAAGGTTCTTGGAGTATGGGACTAATTGAATACACCATATCTCCACATTGGTTTTTTGCTGTGCAGGATATGTATAATTGGGGAAATCATGATGTAAAAAAACAATTACATTATGTAAATATTAACTGTGGTTTCCTTAGCGGATCAAACAGATTTTCCATTGGTTATGGCAAAAAAAGAGCAGGAATATTCTGTGTTGGAGGAGTGTGTAAAGAAGTTCCTTCATCTAACGGGTTTAGTTTAACAATCTCATCAAGTTTTTAATTATGAAAAATATAATCACACTTTTTAGCTTTATTTTAATTATCACATCTTGTGATGTAGTAGAAGGACCTTACCTAATTGATGATGGAGGAGCTACTCCAGTTGACACCTCATCAAACACTTATGTTAAAAAAGTCTTAATTGAAGACTTTACAGGACACACTTGCTCCAATTGCCCAGCTGCAGCTAAAGAGCTTGAAGCAATACATGATGTTTATGGAGATCAAATTATCGGAATGGCACTACATGTTTCAACTGGTTTTGCATCACCACACACAGGTTCTGGAAAATATGAATATGATTTCAGAACAAAATGGGGAACTGATTGGGATAATTTTTTCGACATTTCTAATTCAGGGTTACCAAGAGGAATGGTGAACAGAACAGGGTATCCTAATGAACATAAGTTAGGGAAAAATGAATGGTTAGCTGCTGTAATTACAGAACTAGAAAAGGAAATTGATTTTGGGATTAGCATTGCAAATGATATCAATGGAGGAAACGGAACTATCACTATCAACACCGAACTATTAAATGATGTAAATGGGGACTATAAATTAGTAGTCTGTTTGATAGAAAGTAACATTATCAATTGGCAAAAAGATGGGCAAACAGATAACGAATTTTATGAGCACAATCATGCACTTAGAACTGTATTGAGTGATGAAAGTTTAAGTACATCTTCTTCTTATACATCAGGAGATAATTGCAATAAACTTATCTCAGTTGACTTAAGTATTTTAGAACAATATAATATTGATTATTCTGCAAACACAGCTATTAACGGAAGTGGAAATGCTGGAGGATGGAATGCCGAAAATATGTCAGTAATTGCTTATATTTATGACAACACAACACAAGAAATCATGCAAGTTGAAGAAGCACATTTAATGAACAAATAAACTATATCAATTATGAAGAAAAATCTATTTACACTTTTAGCAGCCTTTATTGGGTTAACATCCTTTGGACAATCATCAGGTCAGATTACAAGTATTCTTGCTAATGATATAACACAAGGAGAACAAATTATTGAAGCCTACTTTACTCCAATGGCAGAAAGCTTTGGCGCTAGTTTAAATAATGGCTGGTACAATACCGCAAAGCCACATAGTTTAGGCGGATTTGATTTAACTTTCACTTTAAATACTGTTATTATCCCAAATGCTGCAGAAACTTTTAACATTAAAAAAGCAGGGGGTGATGTGTTTACCTCTAATGAAACGGAAGCCTCTACTATTTTTGGAAGCTCAGATAAAACAGGAATGACATACACAAATAGTAACACTGGTTTATCTGCTGATTTTGATATGCCAGGAGGGTTCAAAACTCCTGCAATGCCATTACCAATGATACAAGCAGGTATTGGGTTAATTAAAAACACGGCTATTGATATTCGTTTCATGCCTATGATGAATGTTGGAGATAATATTAACGTAAATCTTTTTGGAATTGGAATAAAGCATGATGTGTTACAGTGGATTCCAGTTGTAGGAGATGCTATACCAATGAGTCTTTCATTGCAGGGGGGATATACTACTCTTAATACAGAACTGAAAATATCTGAGCAGGAAATTTCTTTAAACACAAAGGCTACTACAATTAATTTAGTTGCTTCAAAAAGATTATTAATGTTTACTGGATATGCTGGAGTTGGGTATAATTCTTCAACTACAACTTTTGCTGCTGATGCTAATTTTGATTTAGGAGGCGTTCAGTTTGACGAAAAAGTAGCTATGACTTTTGATTCTCAAAAAAATATCAGAGCGAATATTGGACTAAGATTAAACATCACCCTTGTTACTATTCAAGCAGATTATACTTTTGCTGAATACCCAACAGCTACTTTAGGTCTTGGTGTTAGCTTAAGATAATATGAGAAATTTTCTTCTCATCTTTTTTCTTTTATTCTCAATAAATGTACATGCACAAAATTTTGATGGAGGACTAATTTTAGGCCTAAGTACTTCACAGATTTCAGGAGATCATTTAGGAGGGTTTAACAAAGCAGGATTACTAGTTGGTGGTTTTGTTAACTTACAACTTAGCAATACGCTAAAAGGTCAAATGGAAATGACTTTTATTCAGAAAGGGAGCAACAATCCTAAAATGAATAAAAATAGTATTACTGATATTAGTTTATCCTATGTTGAAGTTCCTTTACTTTTAAAATATCAACAAAGCAGTACAATAACTATTGAAGGAGGGGTTGAAACTGCTTTTCTAATTTCCTCTTCTGATAATGATATTTACGGACAGCTTTCCAACAATAAAACAAGAGAATTCAACACAACAGACATTGGTGTTTTTATAGGTGTTGATTATTCTATTAACCCCCGATTAGTATTAAATAGTCGCATTAGTAATTCTATTCTACCAATAAGGGCTCATGCTTCAGGGGCTACTTTTCAACTTAATAAAGGACAATATAACTCAGTGCTAAGTTTTGCACTTCATTATCACTTATAAATGAATAAGAAACACAAAATTATAGTAGCTGTAACTGGGGCAAGTGGGGCAATATACGCCAAAGTACTTTTTGATAAACTAGTACAACTACAAGATCAAATAGAAGAAGTTGGCGTGTTGATGAGTGATAATGCAAAGTATGTTTGGGAAACAGAATTAGAAAATACTGACTACAATAATTACCCTTTTACCTTTTATGATAAAATGGATTTCATGGCACCTTTTGCAAGTGGTTCTGCAAACTTTGGTACTATGATTATTTGCCCTTGCTCTATGGGGACTATGGGCAGAATTGCTGCAGGAATAAGCAATGACTTAACAACCAGAGCTGCTGATGTTATCCTAAAAGAAAGAAGAAAATTGATAATTGTTGCAAGAGAAACGCCACTGAGTTTGATTCACATAAATAATATGAAAACAATAACTGAGGCGGGTGGAATTATTTGCCCAGCAACTCCTTCATTTTACAGCAAACCACAAACTTTTGAAGCCTTAGCTGCTACCGTAATTGACCGAGTATTAACACTCAGTGGTTTAGAAAACAATTCATATAGTTGGGGAGCAAAACAATAAAATTCTGATATTTGGGTTATTGTAATTGAAAAGAATAAAACCTATGTTAGAATTCAGTAAAAAGATACTTCAAAAAGTAAGTTTTGATCAAAATTTATTCAGAAAAGAATTACAAAAAAGTGCAACTTGGCTCAGCAATAAAGAAGGAATTACCCTAAAAATTTGGGCACTTACTTCTTTTGCTCATTACAAAGACACGATACTAGATGTTTTTGACCAAATGTATTAAAACAAGTTTCCTTGATCAGCTGATTTTGTTTTTCCTAGATGCTTAAAGGCTAAATCGGTTGCTTGCCTTCCTCTTGATGTTCTCATTAAATAACCTTCCATAATAAGGAAAGGTTCATACACTTCCTCAATCGTTCCCGCTTGTTCTCCTACTGCAGTTGCAATAGTTGTAAGCCCTACTGGTCCTCCATTAAATTTATCAATAATAGTTGTCAGAATCCTATTATCCATTTCATCCAAACCATGTTCATCAACATTCAAAGCCGTTAAAGAATATTGTGTAATCTTTTTATCAATATTTCCATCTCCTTTTATCTGAGCAAAATCACGAACACGCCTTAATAAAGCATTCGCAATTCTGGGTGTACCTCTACTTCTGCCTGCAATTTCAGCTGCCGCATCCTTAGCAATACTTACATCCAAAATAGAAGAGGAACGATTCACAATCTTAGAAAGTAAATCAAGCTTATAATATTCCAAACGAGAATTAATACCAAAACGAGCCCTCAATGGTGCTGTCAATAATCCTGAACGAGTGGTTGCACCAATTAAAGTAAACGGATTTATTTTAATCTGAACCGAACGCGCATTTGGTCCTGATTCTATCATAATATCAATCTGATAATCCTCCATTGCAGAATATAAATATTCCTCAACAATAGGGTTTAACCTGTGTATCTCATCAATGAACAAAACATCTCTTTCTTCCAGATT
>Ga0206679_10001234_pt1 | contig 21191 bp, 17 predicted proteins | sample M110012015metaG_FD_155464 | JGI IMG/M metagenome (GOLD analysis project Ga0206679, IMG submission 155464) | Ammonia-oxidizing marine archaeal communities from Monterey Bay, California, United States - M1 100m 12015 | ecosystem: Environmental > Aquatic > Marine > Intertidal zone | place: USA... | reverse complement strand
GGAACCATTATCGTTTTTATTTTTATCCTTAGCCATTATTAAACAATTCGTTGAAGTCAAAGCACCCATCAAGGCGTACTCCTTTCTCTGTGTTTTTGAGTGTGCAGCATTCGTTTACAGAGTCGTGTTCCAAGAACAAAATATAATCTTTTTTCTCAGCGAGGCTTAGAAATTCACCTTTTTCTTTTAAAGTGGTTAAAGGTCTAGTGTCATAACCCATTACATAGGGTAGAGGTATATGACCGACACTGGGCAGTAGATCTGCCATAAAAACTAGGGTTTTCCCTTGATATTGGATGTGAGGGATCATCATATTCTCGGTATGTCCATCAACAAATAAGACATCCATATTATTGAAAACATTTTTGGTCAATTGACCTTTTTTTTCAATGAATTTTAATTGACCGCTTTCTTGAATAGGAAGGATGTTTTCTTTAAGAAAAGAAGCTTTTTCTCTCCCATTTGGATTGATAGCCCATTCCCAATGATTTTCAGTACTCCAATAGGTCGCGTTTTTGAAATTCGGTCGGTAGCCATTTTTTTGTTGATCCCACGCGATGGCTCCACCGCAGTGGTCAAAGTGTAGATGAGTTAGAAATACATCTGTTATATCATCCTTTGAAAACCCTAATTCGTTTAGGTTCTTATCTAAAGAATCTGTTCCATGCAAATAATAATGTGAGAAAAATTTTTCCGACTGTTTGTCACCCATACCTGTATCTATAAGCATTAAACGATTTCCGTCTTCAATAAGAAGGCTCCTTAATGCCCAAGAGCACATATTGTTTGCATCTGCTGGATTGGTCCTCGACCAAAGACTTTTGGGAACAACACCAAACATGGCCCCTCCATCTAGCTTAAAGAACCCAGTATTAAGTACATGTATTTTCATGAGATTTAGGTTATTGAATAATCCTCAAAATCCTCTGTCATTTCGTGATCAACTTTTTCCGTTACCGATATAGGAATATAGTCTACCGAAACATTTGTTTTATCTAGACCGAAATCTTCTGCGGGCTTCAATCCGGTACTTTTAACAAATCTATATGCTTTAATGCAAATGTTTTGGAACCAGGTTAAATCATTATCCGCTGAAACTCTTGAGTTAATTACAACAAATTTAAAATCAACTTCATCGAAAGTACCTCTTACAGATTCAAAAACACTATCGCCAGAAAGCTCTTTCTTAGAAACCATTTTCCTCTGAATTTTACGCATCATATATTCAAATTGATGCTCTTCTTTAAATCCAAGCTGTAGGCTAACATAGTAGCAGGATTTATCAATAATTTCATTCACTGAATAATGTACACCCCATGGCTCATTTTGAATGTCTAAATGCAAGAACCATATGATATCTGCTTTTCTTGGCTTTTTCTTAAATAAAGAATGGAATACAGTAGTGTCAAGCTTGTTAGACGAATTACTTCTTGTCGGGAATACAAGGTTGGTAGCCTCATAAGGTATTTTTGGATCTTCTTTTACCGCGGTAATAAGCTTTACGACTCTTTTCATCGGCACATATTCTGTTATACTTGTTCTCAGTACACGTGCTTTGTTGTAAAGAAATAACAGTGTGAAAAAGGTAGTTGCGAGAATTAGGGTGAACCATCCTCCTGAAACTATTTTACCAAGATTAGAAAGTAAGAAGACTCCTTCAATTGTGATAAACAAGATGAATATACTCAAGTAAAATATTTTGGCTTTTGGATATTTAACTAAGAGTAAGAAGCCTAACAAAATAGAAGTCATTACCATATCGATGGTAATAGCCAAACCGTAGGTGTGTTCCATGGCACTAGATTTCCTAAAGATGAAAAGGACCATAAGACATCCAAACATTAAGAACCAATTGATGAATGGAATATATATTTGACCTTGATTGTCGGTTGGATATTTAACTTTTAGGTTGGTCCAGAGCTTTAGCTTTATGGCTTCGTTCATAAGAGTGAAAACACCAGTTATTAACGCTTGAGATGCTATAATTGTGGCTGAAGTCGCAATGATAATAGCGAAAGGCATCATGCCGTTGGGAACCATAGAATAAAAAACTGTTTCACTTCCTTGAAGTGCAAAACCGGGAGATAAACATAAAGCTGCTTGACCCATATAATTCATTACCAAAAGTGTTGCAACAAAGCCCCAGCTCACTCGGATGTTTCCTTTTCCACAATGACCAAGATCTGAGTACAGGGCTTCTGCTCCCGTTGTACACAAGAATACAGAGCCTAAGATCCAGAATCCACCGTCAATATTCGTAATCAGATTTATAGCCCACCATGGGTTTAAAGCTCTTAGAACTGTAGGATTGTCTACAATCTGAATGGCTCCTAGATAGCCTAGAAAAGAAAACCAGACGACCATAAAGGGACCAAAAAACTTACCAATAGCAGCCGTTCCAAACTGCTGGACAGCAAATAAAAGCATAATTATACCCACGATTATGGGAATCACCGGCATATCCGGATAAATATTGTTAATTCCTTCGACCGCAGATGATATAGAAATGGCTGGAGTGATAAAACCATCAGCAATAAGTGTAGAGCATCCAATTAAGGCTGGAATTATAATCCAGCGGTATCTTCTCTCTTTCAAAAGAGCGAATAAGGCAAAGATTCCTCCTTCACCTTTGTTGTCAGCATTTAAAGCGAAATAAATGTATTTAAATGTGGCAATGAGCAACAAAGTCCAGATGACACAAGACAAGCCTCCAAGTATAAAGGCTTCATTTATATTTTTCCCTCCACCAGTTATGGCTTGGAACACATACAGCGGAGAGGTACCAATATCTCCAAAAACAATACCGGTACTAATTAAGATACCAGCAAAAGTTATTTTACTTACGTTTGAGTCACTCATTAAATAGAATTGGTACAAAATTAATTCAAATTTTTTACAATGAATGTGATTCGACGCGTGAATAATAAAATGAAAAATAAGCTATATTTGCAAGAAAAATGCCCACGTGGTGAAATTGGTAGACACGCCATCTTGAGGGGGTGGTGCCGTAAGGTGTGCTGGTTCGAATCCAGTCGTGGGCACTTTTAACTGTGATCAGTTCCTATAAATTGATTAATATTTATAAACTATAAAGAATTTAAAATGAAATACATAGCTATATCTACTTTAATAATCAGTTCATTATTATTCTACTCCTGTTCAGGTGATGTTGATAATGCGTTAAATGTGAAAATTGAAAAGGAAGGGCCTGCAAAAACCAAAAAAGAAGGTGAGGCTTTTTTAGCTGAAAATAAAAAACGTCCGGAGGTGAAATCAACTGCTTCGGGTTTACAATATGAAATTCTTCGTGAAGGATTAGGGCCAAAACCTGGGCCGAATTCAAGAGTAAAGGTTCACTATCATGGTACAACTCCAAGTGGTGATGTATTTGATAGCTCTGTAGATCGCGGACAGCCTTCAGAATTTGGATTGAATCAAGTAATTAAGGGCTGGACTGAAGGTTTGCAGTTGATGAGTGGTGGAGCAAAGTACAAGTTTTACGTTCCTCAAGAATTGGCATATGGAGCAAAACCTCAACCTGGGAGTATTATTGAACCATTCATGCCATTGGTATTTGAGGTAGAACTTTTGGAAATTTTGGATGGAGCAAAAGAAGAAAAAAAAGAAGCGCTTCCTTTAACGAGCATGAAATTTGATCGAATGAAGCATGATTTTGGTAAGGTCAAAGAAGATACAGATAACAAAACCTATTTTACTGTAACCAATACGGGATCAAACCCATTAGTCATTGAAACTGTAAAAGCAAGTTGCGGCTGTACAACACCTAAAAAACCTGAAAAGCCAATAATGCCTGGAAAAAGCGATAAAATTGAGGTTGTCTTTCACCCTAAAGAAGGGCAGCTAAAGCAACAAAATAAAACGGTAAGAGTCGTGGCCAATACGAATCCTTCAGAATTGGTTTTAAATATCGGAGCTTTTGTTGAAGAGAAATAAACAGTTTACTCTTCTTCAAAGTAATTGAGGTCCTTTCCAAACGTTTCTTTGAGCTGGCTCAAACTATATAGAGCCAAGAAAATAAAAATCAATCCTACGATTAATGCAGACCAGGCATCTCCAAAGTTTAGTGCCATCAGAAATGCGAAACTAGGCATAATGAGATTAACAGATCCTCTTACAAAATTTGGAATGGTATTGGCTGTTGTGGATCGAATGTTTGTACCGAACTGTTCTGCTGCCATGGAAACAAACAAGGCCCAATATCCTGTAGATACACCTAATAGAAAACATACGAAGTAGTACGTTTCAGCAGAGATCCCATTCATAAAAAATAAAAAGTTTATGACGAGTATAAGCGTAAATGTCAAATAAATTGCGATAACTTTTTTTCTGCTTTTAAGAAGCTGGCTCAACATTCCTGAGATTAAATCACCAATTGAAAGACCTATGTATGTATACATGATCGCTTTACCATTAACTAGATTGTCAATACCAAGTAATGGTGCAAAGTTATCGCGTGAGTTCATAATTAAAAGCCCTACAACAAAATAAATTGGAATTCCGATTATAATGCAGTGAATGTACTTTGCTAGGTTTTCCCTATTAAAAAAAATAAGCTTTAGATTGCCTTTAGAAACATTTTTGTCCTCTGACATTTTTTTAAAAAATGAAGATTCAATAGTTCCAACTCTCAGTAGCAGTAACATAATTCCCAATAAACCACCTATAATATACGTTACTTGCCAATTCTCAAATTGATAACCAAAGCATTCGAAAATGAAATCACCTATCAAAGCACCTTTTTCATATACATAGTACGCTACAACTCCTCCAAGAGCACCAAAAGTCACTATGATCATAGTGCCATAACCTCTGTTTTCTTTAGACATTAGTTCTGAGACCAAGGTAATACCAGCTCCTAATTCACCTGCGAGACCGATTCCAGCAATTAAGCGAACAATGGCATAGCTGGTTATATCTGTAACAAATGCATTGGCAAGATTCGCTAGAGAGTACAATAGGATAGAGCCAAATAAAACTTTTAACCTTCCTTTTTTATCACCAAGAATGCCCCAAAGTAACCCTCCAATTAACATGCCCCACATTTGCATGTTGTATAAAAACTTACCTGTAGAAGCTTGTTCTTCAGTGTTGTAGCTACTCATTATTGAATTAACACTTTCACTTTTAACTACTCCAAATAGCACCATGTCATAGATGTCAACAAAATAACCTAATGCGGCAACAATGATTAAGATGATTACTTTTTTGTCAGGACCCTTACTATTTTCATTCATGGAACGAAATTAAAATTTTTGATGAAATAAATTTCTTCATTTTTATGAAAGGAAAACCAATGCTCAATGTTTTTTTCTCCTTACTTTTATTTTAAATTTAATGACTATGGTTCGAAATTTATCTGAACAAGCTTCTATTCTTGGTCAATATATGGCTGAAATTCGAGATGTAAATATTCAAAATGATCCTATTCGTTTTCGAACGAATTTGGAAAGAATTGCTGAAATAATTGGATACGAAATTTCCAAATCAATGAGCTATCATGAAATTGAAGTTGAATCACCCTTAGGAGTATCCCGTGAATTCAAGCTAACAGATGAGCCAGTTTTAATTACCATTCTTCGTGCAGGATTAGCCATGCATAATGGATTGTTAAGAACCTTTGATAGATGCGATAGTGCTTTTGTTTCCGCTTACAGAGAACATACTACTCCAGAAGAGTTTGAAATACATGTGGAATATTTAGCGGCTCCAAATCTTGACGGACGAGTTTGGGTTATCTCTGACCCTATGCTTGCAACCGGAAGGTCTATGGTTAATGTATATAATGCCCTTCTTAAATTTGGAAAGCCGAAAAAAGTTTATGTAGTGGTTTCAATTGCCACCCCTCAGGCGATAGAACTTGTTCAAAAAGCATTACCATCTGATGCTGAGATTTGGGCAGGGGCAATTGATTCTGAGCTTACGGCTGAATCCTATATTGTTCCAGGGTTAGGTGATGCAGGAGATTTAGCATATGGTGTAAAAGTATAAGAAATGAATTGGGGAGCTTATAGTGCATTGTTTGGTTTAGCAACATTCAAATTTATGTTTGCGGCATTTCCGGGGCCTGCATTGAATATTTCTTTTGTAGAGACCTATTTATCGATTGTTTTGGGCGGAACCATAAGTTCAGCCGTATTTTATTTTGCGAGCGATTTTTTTATGCTTAAGTCAAATCAAAGACGTAAAAGAAAAATGGATCAATTAATAAGTGAAGGAAAAGAAATACCATTCAAACGAAAGTTTACAAGAACCAACAAGTTTATCATATTTTGTAAGCAGAAATTTGGAATGTATGTCATTTGTTTCTGGGCACCGTTTTTTCTCTCTGTTCCTTTAGGTAGCATAATTGTTGCCAAATTTTATGGTAAGCTCAGGTATACTTTTTTGTATATTTCTATTGGTATGCTGATTAACGCGAGCATTACAACTTTTCTAGCCTATGTCATTTTCCGATAAGCATATATTCTTTGATCTTGATCGAACCCTTTGGGATTTTGATGAGAATTCAAAGCAAGCTTTAAGGCTAATTATTGATCATTATAATCTAGCAGAAGTGTTTGGTTCATTTGATCGCTTTCACCGTGCCTATGTCAAACACAATTCTCGCCTTTGGGGTCAATATGGAAAGGGCCTTTTAAAAAAAGACATTTTAAGATATGAGCGTTTCAATGCAACCCTGAAGCAATTTGGGAAAGATGATTTGACTTTAGCTAACGATATGGGTGAAATGTATGTTGAAATATCTCCTCGTCAAACCAAGCAATTTCCTAATACGAAGGAGGTTTTAGATGAGCTTTCAACAATGGGTTACCATCTTCATATTATCACGAATGGATTTGAAGAGGTTCAATACATAAAACTCAACAATTGTGGCTTAAGATCATTTTTTGATGTCATTGTATGCTCTGAGGCTGTGGGTAAAAACAAACCTGCATTAGCGATTTTTCAATATGCATTAGAACAAGCGAGTTGTAAGTCTGGAAATGCCATGATGGTTGGTGATGACTTTATTGCAGATGTTTCTGGTGGCTTGAAAGCGGGTTTACAAGCAGTCTTGTTTGATCCACACCAATGCTCAAGTGAAAAATATGAGCACACCATTCAAAACCTTAACGAGCTACCATTACTTGCGACACAGCTTCTGCGGATATAGTTGTACTATGAATTTTCCTGTCTCATTTTTTCATAGAGAATAATTCCTGTAGCGACACTTACATTCAAGGATTGAATTTCTCCGTGCATAGGAATCTTTGTTTTCACATCAGACAAATTAATGAGGTCTGAAGTAATACCATTCTCCTCTGATCCCATGATGATTCCAACAGAACCTCTTAAATTGATGTCCTGAAGTGGCAGCGATGATTTTTCTGTACAAGCAATAAGTCTTATGCCTGATTGCTGAATGTAGAACAGTGTATTCTTAAGGTCATCTGTCTTGCATACGGGGATTCTGCTCAATGCTCCAGAAGAAGTTCTAACCGCATCTGAGGAAACCAATGCAGATCCTTTTGAGGGAATTAAAATGGCATTAACCCCCTGGCATTCGGCAGATCGGGCAATAGCTCCAAAGTTTCTTACATCTGTAATTCGATCTAGTATGAGGATATTGACTTTTTCCTCTTTTTCCATCCAACCATCTACAAGCGTTTCTATATTTTGATATTCAATTGGTGTGACAAACGCGATAACCCCTTGATGATTACCTGAAGTCAATTTATTTAATTTTTGAATTGGGACATATTGAATATTGTAATCCTTACCTGCAAGAATTTCTTTGAGTTCACGAAAATGCTCTTTTTCAATTCCTTTTTGGATCAATATCTTATTTAATTCCTGTTCTGACTTGATGGCTTCCATAACAGGATGCAAACCAAAGATGACATCTTTCTTTTCTTTTCTAGGATACTTGTCTCTTCTTTCTTCCATATTAGGTGAATTTGTATTCTATTTGAACATTCTTTTTTAGGGTTAGCTCAACAGGACATGTTCGTGCTGCCCTTATAACTTTAGATAAAGTTCTCGGATCCCAACGATTATCAGAGAGCTTCATTTCTATCATGATTTTTTCAACCATTCTTGGCTTGGAGCTCATAGTTTTCTCTACAATTGCCTCACAGCTGTCAAATGATATATTATTTTTGTTGCAGTAAATTCCAATAATAGTCATGGCACAAGAGGCCAAAGAAGATGCTAAGATATCTGTAGGAGAAAACGCTTCTCCCTTGCCATTATTATCTGTCGGAGCATCAGTTATAAAGGTGTCACCCGATTTTATGTGCTTGCAGGCTGTTCGTAAATTTCCAAGATAGCTGATTTCAGATATTTTCATAGGAACTTAATTGTGATGCGAAGTTACACTATTTCAAACCATTCAAAACAATATGTGTCCAAAAAAGATATGACTATTGTTTTACTTATCTTTATGGCTAAATTAATCACACTATGAAATTCACTTTATCGATTTTAATTTTGTTTTGCTCTTACAGTGCGTGTTTGTCACAGCATGAAATGAAATACAAGGCAGGGCCAAATGCTCCTCAATGGGTTCAATCCATGTATATGGAAAATCCAGATGCTGAAACCGTAATACAGCAGTATGAATCCTATTTTCAAACTAATGAGTTTGTCAAAAATGAGCATACTCAATATTACAAAAGATGGCTGAGGTCAATAAGTAGAGAGGTGTCTTTTGATGCGAATTCTGATGCGGGAAAGGCTTACATTAAAAAATCAAGAAGCCTAAAAGCAATGAAGGATGAAAATTCTGAATGGTCGTGTATAGGACCATATGATTTTGATATTGATGCAGCGAGTCGAAGCTATGCGCCTGGAGCGGCTCATGTGTATACTGTGAAACGATGCTTGAGTAATCCGGATTTTATGTATGCAGGAACAGCAACGGCTGGGATGTGGAAGTCTATAGATGCCGGATTAACCTGGACGCTGACAACTAGAGACTTGGTTCTTAACGGAATATTCGCTATTGAAATTGACCATAGTAATCCAGATATAGCATTTTTCGAGAGTGGAGGTAATCTTTACAAAACTATTGATGGAGGAGTAAATTGGTCTATTATCGGAGATGTTGCTTTTCAATCTCAATCTCATGGAGTTAAAGACATTGTGATGTCACCAGATGATTCGAATATCATTTACTTGACCTCGAATAATGGCTTTTACAGAACTACAGATGGGGGAGCAAACTGGACGCAAATCATGTCAGGTGAGTTTCAGGAAATTGAATTAAATCCTGCCAACTCTGATATGATATATACAATCAAAGTCATTGGAGATTACACGGAATTTCATAAAAGTATAGATGGAGGATTAACTTTTACTGCGCAAACTAGTGGTTGGCCAAGTCCACAGCAAGCAGGGGATCATCAACGTCGAGTCGAAATTGCAGTAACTCCTGCTGACCCAAGTTTGGTGTATGCCAATGCAACAGGTTCGGCAAATGGGGGAAGCGGGACGTATGGGATTTACGTTTCTAATGATGAAGGAAATTCTTGGACATTTACTTGTTGTGGCTCTCAACCTGCAGGACCACCGTCTCTATCGAACATCAATATGATGGGATGGGACAAGGAAGGTGAAGACGATGGAGGACAATATTATTACGATGTTGGGTTGGCGGCAGATCCTGTAAACCCTCTTAAATTGCATTTAGGAGGAGTCAATCATTGGGTATCTGAAGATGGAGGAGCAACCTGGGTGTGTCCAGCCAAATGGTCTGAACCAGCTCTTGACGAATATGTCCATGCCGACATTCATGACATTCGATTTTTTGGCACAGAATTATGGATAGCTTGTGACGGAGGAATTTTCAAATCTATGGATGGAGGTGCACACATCGACAAATCAATGGTTGGTATTGAGGGTACGGATTTTTGGGGTTTCGGAGCAAGCCCACAGAGTGATGTAATGCTTGGCGGTTGTTATCACAACGGAACCCTGCTGAAAGATAATGACACCTATATTAATGACTGGATTTGTACGGGAGGTGGTGATGGTGTTCGTGGGTTTGTCAATTTTGGTGACGATCGAATTGCTTATGACGATTATGAGGGACGCTATCTTTCCGGAGATCGAACAGTCAATATAAATGGTTTTCAATTTGATTCACTCCCAAATGCTTCTTACATTTTTGGGGAGTCTTCCACCATGGAATGGGATCCAAGAAACAATAAACATATTTTCCTTGGTAGAGGAACTAATCTTCTCAAAACAGAAGACAACGGGATGACATATGATATCTTGTATTCATTTCCGCATCGTGTTATGAATATTGAATTATCACGTGCCAATCCTGATTATATGTATTTAGCTACTTATGAAAGCTGGTGGGGAGATAAAAAAGTCTGGCGATCTACAAATGGCGGTGCCTCTTGGACAGACATCACACCTCCATCCGCAATGTTAAGTGGTGAGGAATGGGTGCCCTATGACATAGCTGTTAGCGCGAGTGATGAAAATATAATTTGGGCAGCAAGAACCTCACAGTATGGAAATACAAACCTCAATAATCGCATGGTTTTTAAATCTATTGATGGCGGGAGCACATGGAACAATTACACAAGCTCAACACTCGATGGAGAAGTTATTACCAATATAGAACATCAAAAAGGAACAAATGGAGGGGTTTATATTGGTACACGGAGAGCCGTGTATTATCGAAATAATTCTATGAACGAGTGGGCGCTATTTAATAACAATCTACCCTTAAGCTCAACATCAACCAAGCTGGTCATTAAATACAAGGATCGATTACTAAGAAATGCTACAAATAGAAGTGTTTATGAGGTCGAGCTATATGAAGATTCAGAGCCTATGGCTCAGATTGCAGCAGATAAGTTTAAGGTATCGTGTTTGGACAATCAGGTGCAGTTTATAGATCATTCAGTTCTTTCTTCAATGAATCCAACCTGGCAGTGGACATTTACAGGTGGAACACCAGGTGTTTCTAATGAACAGAATCCAATGGTTCAATATGATTCACCCGGTTTTTATGATGTTACTCTAACGGTATCGGATGATTTCGGAACTAGTACACAATCCTATTCTATGTTTATTGAATATGAAGAAAATGTCGCTCCGCTTGACGTCGTCGAAGATTTTGAATTGGGTATTACTGATTTTTGGACTCAGTACAACGCTAATAATTCATATGGTTGGTCTCCCTTTTACACCGATAATGGTCCCGATTGTGACCCGACCAATTGTGTCTTTATTGATCACTTTTCTATAAATCAGGTGGGAGATGAAGCAGAATTGATTACTCCAAAAATAGACTTGAGTAGTGCCATTAGTGCCTATTTAGAATTTGATTACGCATATACAAAGTGGGGTGGCTCATATGAAGATGGTTTCAGAATAGATGCAAGTATAGACTGCTGGGAAACCTATGACACCTTGTTTTATGCTTTTGGAGACGATCTAATAACTGTTCCGAGTACAAATGATGAATGGTATCCTCAAGATTGTGCAGATTGGGCTGTCGACAATTATATTGATTTATTGCCCTATGTTGGTCAGAATGTGGCCATACGTTTTGTTGGTATTAATGGTTGGGGGAATAACTTCTTTATGGATAACATCAATGTTTCAGGTCAGCTTAGCGGTGTAAATCATTTGGATTTACCTTTTTCGGTGTATCCAAACCCAAACAAAGGAGCATTTACTATTTCTCATGAGTTATCTAATCCTTCGTTAAAGATATTATCTCCTGATGGTCGGGTGGTATGGAAAGGAAATCTTTCACAGGAAAAAGAGCTTATTCAGCTCAATGCCAGTCCTGGAATTTATATGGTTCATGTTCAAGACGGGGCCAAGACATATGTTGAAAATATTACAATTTATTAGTCTGTAAAAAGGAATTTTATTTTTATCTATTTTTGCTCAAAATCAAATTATCATATGAAATTTTTAAGCGTATTATTTTTTGCTATAACTCTTAGTGCTTGTGCACAGGAGAAGAATTCAATTGATGCAGGTACTGTATCCAATTTAAAGTTCAGACTTGTGGGCCCAGCTCTTACTTCAGGGAGGGTTTCTGATCTTGCCATACATCATTCTAATACAGATATATGGTATGTCGCCACAGCTTCTGGGGGATTATGGAAAACTGAAAATCATGGTATTACTTTCAATCCGATTTTTGATTCATACAACTCATATTCCATAGGTTGTGTGGAAATAGCTCCTACAAATCACAATACGGTTTGGGTAGGGACTGGTGAAAACAATAATCAACGATCAGTATCCTATGGTGACGGAGTATATAAATCAATGGATGGTGGAAAGTCGTTTAAAAATATGGGTCTTAAAAGTAGTGAGCACATCGGTAGTATTGTGATTCATCCGAATGATGAAAATACACTTTGGGTTGCAGCTTATGGACCATTATGGAGTAGTGGTGGTGAAAGAGGCGTCTACAAATCTACAGATGGTGGAAATACTTGGAAACGTACGTTAGAAATATCAGAGCATACAGGAATTGCTGAGGTTCATATAGACCCTTCAAATCCGAACATTTTATATGCATCCGCTCATCAACGCAGAAGAAGAGAATGGACTTTTATCAGCGGGGGGCCAGAATCAGGACTATATAAATCCACTGATGGAGGAGAAACCTGGAGAGAAATCAACAAAGGATTGCCTTCGGGTTATATGGGGAGAATTGGTTTGGCTGTTTCACCTGTAAACCCAAATGTTGTTTACGCTATCGCAGAGGCTAGATACGGTAAAAATGGATTTTACAAATCAACAAACAAGGGAGAAAATTGGAGTAAGCAAAGTAGCTATTCAACGAGTGGAAATTATTATCAGGAAATTTTTTGTGACCCATTAGATGTGGATAAGGTTTTCTCAATGAATACATACCTGCACCATACAGAAGATGGAGGGAAAAATTTCAAACGAACAGGTGAGAAGGGCAAACATGTGGACAACCATTGTATTTGGATAGACCCTTCTAACACCAATCATTGGATCGTTGGGTGTGATGGTGGTGTTTATGAAACTTATACGCACGCCAAAGAATGGCGTTATCACGCTAACCTCCCCATTATACAATTCTATAAAGTAGCAACAGATAATGATGCCCCATTTTATAACATATATGGAGGCACTCAAGACAATAATTCAATGGGAGGGCCATCAGCTACACTCAATGCTTCAGGTATACTCAATTCGGATTGGTTCATCACTAATGGTGGAGATGGTTTTGAGTCTGCGACGGACTGGGAAAACCCAAATATCACATATGCTCAAGCGCAATATGGTTGGATTGTACGTTATGATAAAGCCTCAGGAGAAAAAGTTCCAATTCAGCCTATGCCAGGAGATGGTGAAGCTGCATATAGATGGAATTGGGATTCGCCATTATTGGTTTCGCGTCATAATGCATCTACAATTTATTTTGCCGCGAACAAGTTATTTAAATCAACAAATAGAGGAGATGACTGGACTACTATTTCACCTGACTTGTCAAGGCAATTGGATCGAAACAAGCTTCCGGTTATGGGACAGGTTTGGACGATGGATGCGGTTATGAAGAATAAGTCAACAACCATTTATGGAAATATTGTAGCCTTGGACGAATCTCCATTGCAACAAGGTCTTTTGTATGCTGGAACAGATGACGGATTGATTCAAGTTACTACTGACGATGGAAAGTCTTGGTCAAGATTCGACAACATAAAAGGGGTTCCGGAACGTACAAAAGTGAACATGCTTACAGCGTCCTTGCATGATAAAAACGAGGTGTTTGTGGCATTTAACAGTCAGCGTGATGGTGATTTTACTCCATACCTGCTTCGATCAACGAATCAAGGTAAATCATGGGAGTCAATTTCGTCTAATCTTCCTGAGAGAGGAAATGTTTACTGTATTAAACAAGATCATGTAAATCCAGATTTATTATTTGTAGGAACTGAATTTGGAGCATTTTTCTCTATCGATCGTGGGGGGAGCTGGACAAAACTTGGTGGTTTACCGACGATTGCAGTTTATGACCTAGACATTCAGCAAAGAGAAAATGACCTGGTTGCTGGAACTTTTGGTAGAGGATTTTATGTTTTGGATAATTATACGCCACTCAGAACCATGGGTAGTGATGTCTTAGACAAAAAAGCCCATTTATTTGAGATCAAGGATGCTCTATTATATGTTCCAGCAACTCCATTGGGGAGTAGAGGTACAGGTTCTCAAGGACATAGCTTGTGGTCTGCAAAGAATCCGTCTTATGGAGCGACCTTTAGTCTTTATTTAAAAGGTGTTGAGCAATCTCTAAAATCAAATCGTCAGAAAAAAGAAAAAGACCTCGAAAAGAATGGGGAAGATGTATTTTATCCTTCATTTGAGGAGATTCGGGCAGAAGATTTGGAAGAAAAAGCTCAGCTGATATGGCAAATATTTGATGCTTCTGGAAATGAAATTCGTAGAATGAAATCGTCTCCATCTAAGGGTATAGTAAGACAAACATGGAATTTAAGAACCAATAATACCAATCCAATAGGTTCAGGAGGAAGTGGGTTTCTTGTGACACCAGGAGAATATGCGGTAAGTGTGATACTTATGAAAGAAGGGAAATCAGAGTTATTGATTGATAAGAAAAAATTCACTGTGAAAGGACTAAACAATCAAACCTTGATTGCCAAAAATCCAGCGGAGCTCAAAACCTTTAGAGCTGAAGTTGCTGAATTAAATCGGCAAGTCAGCGGAACCGAAAAGGTGATGAAAGAAACCAAAGAAAAGATTGGCATCATCGAAAAGGCTTTGTTAGGTTATCCGAATACCGATTTAGATTTAATGGAAACGATTCGAAGTATGAAAGTGACCTACAAAGATCTTGAAGTAATGATGTGGGGAGACAACGCTCGATCATCAAGAGATTTTGAGACGGTTCCGAGTATTTCAGGACGTTTGGGTATGGTAGGATATCAGTTGTATCAGAATACAACAGGGGTTACGAATACACATCGTGAAAATAAAAATATTGCGGAGAAACAATATATAGAGCTTAAGACAAAACTAAATCAAATCATCTCATACCTAGAGGCGGTTGAGAAGAAACTGGAAGGAATCATTCCATATACAAAAGCAAAAGGAGACGATTGGAAAGAAGACTAGTTTTCTGTCATTTCTAGTTTTTTAATTTCTTCTAGTATTTCATTGGCTTCAGCTGTCAATCGATCACTTTCTGTTCTATTGCTGGTTGACATTTTATAGGCTTGCTCTAATTTTTTTTTGTATTGGTCATTGAGCTTTTCTTTTTTAGTTTTTCTCGTGAAGAATCCCATATTCTTTTTTAATTGAAACACTTGTTTTCAAGAATATGTTCAAATAAAAAAGGAACCCCAATCAAGTGATTCCTTTTGTACGGTAGGTTATTAGTAAAATTTTTATTCGTCTCCGAATCTTTCAATTACAGGTTGTGTTACACCTGTGTTTGAGAATCCTCCATCGTGAAAGAGGTTTTGCATCGTAACGTATTTGGTTAAATCTGAGAACATGCTGATACAATAATCTGCACAGGCCATTGCAGAGGCATTGCCCAACGGTGACATTTGTTCTGAGAAATTGATAAACTCATTAAATCCTTTAATTCCCTGTCCTGCAGTAGTGACTGTTGGAGATTGGGATATGGTATTCACGCGGACTTTATTTTTGATTCCATAGTGGTATCCAAAAGAACGGGCAATTGATTCCAATAATGATTTGGCATCGGCCATATCGTTATAATCAGGGAATATTCGTTGAGCTGCAATATAGGATAAGGCAAGTACGGAACCCCATTCGTTCATGGCATTGTGCTTGTATAAAGTAGCCAATGTTTTGTGTAAAGATGTTGCAGAAACATCCATAGTTTGGCTGTAGAAACGATAATCATTTTCTGTATAATGCCTCTTTTTACGAACATTTGGTGACATCCCAATAGAATGCAAAACAAAATCAATCTTACCACCCAATATTTCCATAGATTGAGTAACCAAATTGTCCAGGTCCTCGACACTTGTTGCATCTGCAGGTATAATTTGACTACCTGTTTCTTCAGCGAGGTTATTGATTTCGCCCATTCGCATTGCAATTGGAGCATTGGTTAATACAAATGTTGCACCCTCTTCATGTGCTCTTTGAGCAACCTTCCAGGCAATAGACTGGTTGTTAAGTGCACCAAATATAATTCCCCTTTTTCCTTTTAATAGATTGTTTGCCATTCCTAATATTTTGGACAAAATTAATAAAACTTGTTCGTCTAAACCTTAATAATGTGATTTACATGAACATGCCATTGTGAATTACAATAATAGGGACATACTGATTGATTATTGGAGCTTTTTTAGATACTTTGAATCGATATAAAAGGTGCCAAACGGAATAAAAGAGGCAATAAAAAACATGATGCCCCTGGACCAGCTCCATGTTTTTCTAAGGGTTAAAACAAGAAGCCAAAGACAATATAATAGGAATACTATGCCATGAAGCATTCCCACCACATAATTTGGCTCGGGTATATCAAAAATATATTTAAGAGGCATGGTAAACGCAAAGCAAATATAGGATACACCTTCAATTAAAGCTAATATTCTAAACTGTCTGATAGTTAAGTTTTTAGTCATTTGAATTGTTTTTCTAATTTTTGTAATTCTCTCATCTGATCACGAAAGCCTGCCGCTTCGATGAAATCAAGATTTTTTGCCGACTTTTCCATTAGTTTACGTATGCGTTTGATTTCCTTATCCAGTGATTTTTGATTTTTGAATTCAGATGCCATTGGTGCTTGTGCTATGGCCTCTTTTCTTTCCGCTTTTTGGGCAGAAGTTTCACCATCTGCAACCTTGGTAGATTCAAGAATGACGTCTTTCGATTTTTGAAGGGCAGTAGGTTTAATATTGTGTTTTTCATTATACTCTATTTGCAGCTTGCGTCGACGTTCTGTTTCGTCTATTGTGCGTTTCATTGATTTTGTGATTTTATCTGCAAACATAATGACATAACCATTTACATTTCTGGCTGCACGCCCTACAGTTTGGACTAATGATCGCTCGTTTCTTAAGAAGCCTTCTTTGTCGGCATCTATAATAGCGACAAAGGAAACCTCTGGTAAATCAAGACCTTCTCTGAGTAGATTTACCCCAATCAAAACATCAAATTGCCCCAGTCGCAATTGACGTAATATTTCAACACGCTCAATGGTATCAATTTCACTGTGTATATAACGACACAGAATACCCATTTTATCGAGGTATTTCTGTAACTCTTCCGCCATTCTTTTTGTCAAAGTTGTGACTAGGGTCCGTTCTTTTTTTTGAATCCGATTTTGAATTTCAGTAATTAAAGTATCGATTTGATTCAAGCTAGGTTTGACCTCAATAACTGGATCAAGTAATCCTGTAGGACGTATAAGTTGCTCAACTAGAATACCTTCGGATTTTGCCAACTCATAATCTGCAGGTGTTGCAGAAGCATAAATACATTGGTGAAACATACTTTCGAATTCTTCAAACTTAAGTGGCCGGTTGTCAATGGCGGCCTGTAGGCGAAAGCCATAATCTACCAGGTTGGTTTTTCTTGCTCGGTCCCCACCATACATTCCTTTCACTTGTGGTAAGGTTACATGACTTTCATCAATAACCATCAGATAATCATCCGGAAAATAATCCAATAAGCAGAATGGTCGTTGTCCCGGAAGCCTTCTATCGAAATACCTCGAATAATTTTCTATGCCCGAACAATAGCCCAGCTCTTTGATCATTTCGAGGTCGTATTCAACTCTATCCTTGAGGCGTTGTGCTTCCTCTGCTTTTCCGTCCTTTTGAAAGGTTTCGATTTGAAGTAAAAGATCGTCTTGTATTTCAACAATAGCCTGGTGGGTGTTTTCGGGACTCGAAACAAATAAATTTGCAGGGTAAATCAAAATGTCCTCAAGGTCCTCAATAGTTTGTCCTGTTTCAGGATTTATAGTTGAAATATTTTCTATTTCATCTCCCCAAAATTCGAATCGTATGGCATAATCCGTGTAGGCCAAATAAAGGTCAATCGTATCTCCACGTACCCTGAAATTACCCCTTTCAAAAAGCTCATCAGATCTTGAGTATAGATTTTCGACAAATTTCAAGAGTAATTTATTCCGAGAAATGGTCTCTCCTTTTTTCAATGAAATAATACTCTTTTTAAATTCTGAGGGATTTCCAATTCCATATATACAAGAAACAGAAGCTACAATAATCACATCTCTTCTTCCTGACAATAGTGCCGATGTAGCGGATAATCTCAGTTTTTCAATTTCATCATTGATCTGGAGATCCTTTTCAATGTAGGTATTGGTTACTGGCAGATAAGCTTCCGGTTGATAATAATCATAATAAGAAACAAAATATTCTACCTTATTATTGGGAAAGAATTGTTTAAATTCTCCATACAGCTGGGCTGCCAGGGTTTTATTATGGGATAGTATAAGTGTAGGTTTGTTGACTCTTTCGATTACGTTGGCAACAGTAAATGTTTTTCCACTTCCTGTAACACCAAGAAGCGTTTGTTGGTTTATACCTGACTGAATTCCGTCTGTTAATTGAGAAATCGCTTGAGGCTGATCTCCTGTTGGTTGATATTCAGAAACGAGTTTAAATTCCATTGGCTATAAAATTAAATAAACAATGGAATCATTTGTTCAAAAAAAAACGCCCAAAGGCGTTTTTATTAATTTTTGCAAACCAAAATTTTCTTTTTCTTTAATTTTTTTACTTCAAATGCCTTGCTATAACTTAAGATAAAGTGTACAGAAGATGGGCTTGGTAAAGATTGAGTGTGAATTGGTTTACTTTCAGCAGAGTATTTATGCATCATACGCAATATGTTTTTTTTATTAAAACGAACGATTCTTGAATTTATTTTAATCTATCCTTTTTTTAATTTTTTACATTTGCAAAACCAAATCAATTGTGAAATGAGTCATAATATAAAATCCGGTGTTGCAACAGGTTCAGAAGTTCAAGAAATATTTCGCTTTGCCAAAGAAAAAAGCTTTGCTTTACCTGCTGTTAACGTTTCTTCTACGAGCACGGTAAACGCGGTAATTGAAACTGCCGCTAAACTGAATGCCCCAGTAATTATTCAATTTTCAATAGGCGGTTCCCAGTTTTTTGCAGGAAAGTCATTGGACAATACGGACCAAAAAGCAGCCATTCTTGGAGCCTCTTCAGGAGCAAGACATGTTCATCGCTTGGCTGAAGCTTATGGGGCAACGGTAATCCTTCACACGGACCATTGCCACAAGGTAAAGTTACCATGGATTGACGGTTTGTTGGATGAAGGAGAAAAGTACTATGAGTTCTATGGAGTTCCATTATATAGTTCTCATATGATTGATTTATCGGAGGAACCTATTATAGAAAATATTGAGCTGTGCAAGAAATACTTGGCACGAATGAGTAAAATCGGAATGACGCTCGAAATAGAATTAGGCATTACTGGAGGTGAAGAGGATGGTGTAGATAATACTGATGTAGATTCTTCAAAACTCTATACACAGCCAGATGAGGTAGCTTATGCTTACGAAGAGTTGATGAAAGTGTCACCAAACTTCACCATCGCTGCTGCTTTTGGTAACGTTCACGGCGTATATAAACCTGGCAACGTAAAATTAACTCCGAAAATTCTTAAGAATTCTCAGGAATATGTTCAAAATAAGTTTCAAACTGACTATAATCCTATAGACTTTGTATTTCATGGAGGTTCAGGATCAAGCCTGGAAGAAATTCGAGAGGCCATCGGTTACGGTGTAATTAAAATGAATATAGATACAGATTTGCAGTATGCTTTCACTGAAGGTACCCGAGATTATATTCTTGACAAACAAGATTACCTCAAAAGTCAAATTGGAAATCCGGAAGGGGAAGAATTACCGAATAAAAAATATTATGACCCCAGAAAATGGATGCGAGAGGGAGAAATTACATTTGTAAAGAGATTGGAGAAATGTTTTTCAGATTTAAATAATCTTCACACCTTATAAATCTTTATTAATTTTAAGCAAAGAAATGAAATGAGTTGGTTCAAGAGAAATAAAGAAGGTATAACTACTACTACTAGCGAGAAAAAAGAAGTTCCTGAAGGCTTGTGGTCAAAGTGCTCTAATTGTAAAACCATTTTCACAATGGGAGACTTAGAAAAGCTGAATTATGTTTGCGATCGTTGCTCCCATCATGAAAGAATAGGTTCTGAGGAATATTTTTCGATTATTTTCGATAATGGGAAATATACAGAGCTTGATGCTAAAGTAAAATCAGGTGATCCATTATCCTTTGAGGATACAAAAAAGTATACAGACAGAGTCAAAACCACACAAAAGAATACTGGTTTGTCTGATGCCGTTCGTACAGCTAAGGGTAAGCTTAATAAAAAAGATTTTGTTGTTGCAGCTATGGATTTTAAATTCATTGGCGGTTCCATGGGATCTGTAATGGGTGAAAAAATTGCTAGAGCAATTGATGAAGCATTGAAATTAAAATGCCCTTTTATGATTATATCTAAATCTGGTGGAGCTCGAATGATGGAGGCTGGATTTTCCTTAATGCAAATGGCAAAAATATCTGGAAAGCTAGGCCAACTTGCAGATGCTCGGCTCCCTTATATTTCGTACTTGACCGATCCTACAACTGGAGGTGTCACTGCATCCTTTGCGATGCTTGGTGATGTAAACATTGCAGAGCCAGGGGCATTAATAGCTTTTGCAGGTCCTAGAGTAGTTAAAGAGACAATTGGAAGAGACCTTCCTGAAGGCTTTCAAACCTCAGAGTTCTTGTTGGAGCATGGGTTTCTTGATTTCATCGTTGATCGAACTGTCATCAGAAATAAATTAACATTGGTCATTGACCTATTTACCAAGTAAATTATTTTAAGATTCGATCATATTGAAACGGATTTATTTTTCGTTTCATTTTCCGTATTTTTGAAAAAAAAATACTATGCCAAGAATTGTTTTACTCTTTACAATATTGTTTTGCACTTTTATGTATTCCGAAACATTAAAAGCACAGGATACAACCTGGGTACAGACCTTTACCTTTGATTCCATAAGTACTCGACGTGCAAATTTTGAATTCCCAAGTTCATTAAACGACGAGCGTTTTGAAAAAGTACTCATGTATTACAAGCTGAAATGCAGT
>Ga0206679_10001233_pt1 | contig 21212 bp, 16 predicted proteins | sample M110012015metaG_FD_155464 | JGI IMG/M metagenome (GOLD analysis project Ga0206679, IMG submission 155464) | Ammonia-oxidizing marine archaeal communities from Monterey Bay, California, United States - M1 100m 12015 | ecosystem: Environmental > Aquatic > Marine > Intertidal zone | place: USA... | reverse complement strand
ACCCTGGCACCCTTGCACCCTTGCACCCTTGCACCCTTGCACCCTTGCACCCTTGCACCCTTGCACGCTTGGAAGTTTGAGGGGGTGAATGTTTTTATTTACAAATTATATTTCTAGCCTAAAGTAATCTAGGCTGGAAATTTACTAATAGCGGAGTAACGCATGTCGAAATCGTCGCCTCTTTCTACCGTTGGAGAACCTGTGCAATCGGAAATCACCCGGACCGGGGGACAAGCGATCGTTGACGCTCTGATAGCAAATGGCATAACGCGGGGCTTTTGTGTTCCAGGTGAGAGTTATTCGGGCATTCTTCATGCAATTGATGAGGCAAAGATTGATTTTGACCTGGTGGTGTGTCGTCACGAGGGTGGTGCTGCATTCATGGCTCAGGCCTATGGTCGACTGACTGGAACTCCCGGGCTCTGCATGGTGACGCGCTCCCCTGGCGCCTGTAACGCGCTGATTGGAGTGTCGACTGCAGCACAGGAAAGCACGCCAATGATCCTCATCATAGGTCATGTGACCAGCGGTACGGTGGGGCGGTTCCCATTTCAGGAAATGGACCCGAAGAGTTTATTTGGTAGCGTGGCAAAATGGGTGGGTGTGGTCGAGCGAGCAGCAGATATTCCTCATCTAATAGGCCGGGCACTGTCAATTAGCACCTCGGGGAGGCCTGGTCCTGTGGTGCTAGCAGTACCCGATGATGTTCAGTTCACCGACATCTTAGCTAGCCAGGTGAGCCCGGTAAGACGACCAGTCATGGAGCCTTCTGTCAAATCCGTGGCGAGGGTGGCCGAATTATTGTCAACGAGTAAAAAACCATTGGCGCTGCTTGGCGGCACAGGCTGGAGTCAGGCGGCCTGTAATGATTTTGCCAAATTTGCCTTAGCCTGGGACTTGCCGGTCGGCACCTCTTTTCGCCGCAACGACCTGATTGATTTTGGTCATTCCAGTTATATAGGTTCGTTTGGTCCAGGGCCACATCCCAACCTCGTGGCCCAGGCCAGGGATTGTGATCTATTGCTTTTGATCGGTGCTCGGTTGGGTGAGATTGAGACCAGCGGTTACACGCACTTGTGTGACTCGAATGAAGATCGAGTGTTGATACACGCGGCGGCTTTGGCTGACGAGTTTGGTGAAATGCTCCAGCCTGATCTGGCCATTGTGACTGATGTTGCACCGTTCAGTGCTGCTTTAGCGGAGTTACCCGCGGTTGCTGATCTGGCTTATGCCGGGCAGCGCCAAGCTCTGCGTAATAGTTTCCTTGCCTATACTAAGCCGGTTGATTTTGGCGATAAGCTGAACCCTGCAAATGCGGTGCAGGCGTTGCAGGAAGTGCTGCCGGAGAAGACCATAATCTGTGGTGGGGCTGGTAACTATACCCATTTCATATTGCGTCACCACCAGTTCAGGGCTCAAGGAACGTTGCTTGCACCTTTGTCAGGGCCAATGGGCTATTCGGTACCTGCAGGTATTTCCGCGGCGATCCAATACCCGGAGCAGGAAGTCGTCGCCTATGTTGGTGATGGTTGTTTCTTTATGAATCCACAGGAGTTGGTGATCGCGGCAAAACGGAATCTGAGACTGGTTGTGGTTATGTTCAATAATGGTATTTATGGTTCCATTAAAATGCATCAGGAGTTAGCGGTGTCTGGCATGAGCGTAGCGGTGTCGCTGGACAACCCTGACTTTCAATTACTGGCTCAGGCGATGGGGCTTAAATCAAGCCAGGTCAATAAAGCCGAAGACGTCGCCAGTGCCTATACAATACTGAGAGCGGAGACCGATGGACCCATCTTTATTGAGTTACTCACCGACCCGGAGGTCATTAATCCTCAGTCAACCTTAGCGCAAATCCGTGCCAACAAAAGGAAGTGACATGACAGCGCGTGATCCCGAGAAGACTTCCGCTCGCCCTATGCCACTTCCTTTTGTAGCCGCTGGGCCAATTTTCACCCCTGGCAGAGTGTTGCCTCAAGCTGACAGAAAGCTGTATAAATTATCTAATAATGAATCACCTCTCGGCATTGGTGCACTGGCTGCCAGGGCCGTGCGCGATGCTTCGGGTAGCCAGCATCTTTATCCTGACCCCGATGGCAGGGTGCTGGCTGAGGCGATCGGCCATGTTCATGATATAGATCCTAGGCGGGTGCTGGTGGGTCCTGGTTCTGAGAGCATCATTAACTGGATTGTGCGTGGTTGGGCTGGGATCGACGATGAAGTTCTTTATAGTGAGCATGGTTTTCAGGCTTATCGAATTCGCGCCATGAGCGCAGGGGCAAGGCCAGTGGCTGCGCCCGAGACTAATCTTTACGCAGATGTCGACTCGCTTTTGGCTGCAGTCACCGAGCGTACCCGCCTGGTGTTTGTGGCGAACCCTAATAATCCTACCGGTACCTTTATCACCCCGACCGAATTAGCGCGGCTATTGGCTGGGCTGCGCCCGGATATCATGCTGATTGTAGATGAAGCCTATTATGAATATGTGGCGACGGACGAGTATCAATCGTTCCTGGAGATAGTTGATGATCAAGCTGAAAATGTCATGGTGCTGCGAACTTTTTCTAAATTCTATGGCTTGGCCGGGCTACGGGTAGGCTGGGTCTATGCCCCTCGGTTTGCAATTGACGCCCTGGAACGCGTCCGTGGGCCCTATGCGGTCTCCGGTGTGGCTTTAGCGGCAGCTGAAGCTGCTATGCGTGATCCGGCGCATGCCAGTGCGGCACGCGAGCATAACGACCACTGGCTGAATTGGACCCAGGAGCATTTGCGTGCCCTGGGGTATGAAACAACCGATAGTGTTTGTAACTTTGTTACCCTGAAAATTCCGGGGGGTGTTGAGGCCGCGAGGGAATTTGACGGGAAATTGCGCGAGTTGGGCTTTGTCGGCCGCCTGGCTGATCAAAATGGCCTACCTGACTGGTTGCGGTTGACCATCGGTTCAGCCGAGGCCATGCAAGCACTGATCCCAGCGATTGCATCGTTGACTGAATAACTAATGGCCATTTAAGGGGGGAGGTTAATGTATCGCTTGTTAATACGGCTGGCGATGCCAGTAGCACTAACGCTGGCACATTTTGCAGCGGGTGCAGAGAGCTTTACCATTGGTACCACTGCCCAGGGTTCATCAGGCTATGCGATGGCGGGAGCGATGGCGAAAGTTGCCTTCAAGGAACGCAGGCTGAGGCTTCGGGCAATGCCGCAGGGGGGGCCAACAGTGACCTTGCCACTACTAAACCAGGGCGACCTGGATTTTTCGATTGCCGTCAATATCGTGGCTAGTTTTGGTGTCAATGGAACTGCCATGTTCGCTGACATTGGGTCACTCGATAATCTGCGTGTGGTGGCAGCGCTGCGCGTGTTGCCGCTCGGCGTGATGGTCGCTGAAGCCTCCGATATTCAGGAGTTGGCAGACTTTCGTGGCCGAAATATGCCAACCGAGTTCAATACTCAGAAAGTCATGGGCTCGATGATGACAGCGATATATGAAATGGGTGGAATGACGGCAGACGACATTAACGGTTTCCCCACACCGACTGGAGAACGAGCAGTAGAAGACCTGATAGCCGGGCGCATTGAGGGCACGCTTTACACGATGGATGCGGGCTTAACCCAGCAGGCCGATGCCAGAATCGGTATTCGTTACATCGGCATCGACAGTAATGATAAAAATCGGGCCATTCTAGCTCGTAATGTACCGGGCGCCTTGATTGATATGATAAAGCCCGGTGATGCCTATGCGGGTGTGGATGAGCCAGTGAATGTGATTGTCGCCCCGTTTCTTTTAATGGCAAACAAAGATGCCGAAGCCGGGGTGGTGCGACAATTATTGGCAGCGTTGCATGACAATAAGAAAGCTCTGGTTGCTTCGTTTTCAGGTTTTGACAGCTTTGATCCGGAGAATATGTATCAGGATGTTGGCATGCCCTATCATGAAGGTGCGCTTGGTTATTACCGCGAGATTGGCCAACTGGACTAACAGCCTATAACGGTTACAGACGAGGCAAGAGAAGGCCATGGAACCTCAGGACGTCGATAAGCAGGAATTTGGCCCGGCTGTTTTTTTGGACCGGTCGGCTTCACATCGGCTTGGGTTAGTATTTTGTGGCGTGATCAGTGTGGCTTCATTGGGCTGGGCTGTAGATGTTTATCGTGAGTTGGGCTTGTCCTTTATGAACGAGCAGTTCTTTGCCGTGGTTCTAGCCATGGCATTACCGGCAGTGCTGTTGATCTATCGCGCCGATCACAGTGAGCCGGGGCAGCCAGCACCTATCCAGGACTGGCTGTTAGCATTGGCCGGTTTTGTAAACGGGATCTATGTGGCAATCTGGTATCCCGATATTCTTGATCGATTGTATACCTCGCCTACGGATGCGGTGATTGCGGGTTCAATTTTTATTGGCTTGATTGCTGAAGGTCTGCGACGTACTGCGGGTAAAGTGTTGTTTTCATTTCTTGTTTTCTTTGTGCTGTTTGGTTTTTTCAGTCATTACCTGCCATTTAATTTTCGAGGTGAAGAGGTTTCTTATGCACGCTATGCTGTGTTTCTAGGGCTTGATTCTAATGGCTTGCTTGGGTTGGCGCTGAAGGTGTCCACCACCATGATTGTCGCATTTCTATTGTTTGGCTTTGTTCTGGAAAAATCTGGTGGGGCCGAATTTTTCACTGATCTTTCTAAATCGCTGGTTGGTCATAAACGCGGCGGTTCGGCGAAGATCGCGATTGTTGCCTCTAGTTTATTTGGCTCTATATCAGGTAGTGCGGTTTCTAACGTGGTGTCAACCGGCGTGGTCACCATCCCGCTGATGCGTAAATCCGGCTACTCAAATGAACATTCCGCTGGTGTAGAAGCGGTAGCTTCAACGGGTGGTCAATTGATGCCACCGATGATGGGGATAGCGGCTTTTCTCATGGCAGAGATACTGCAGCTACCTTATTCAGAGATTGTCGTTGCCGCGATTATCCCTGCTCTGCTGTATTATATAGCTCTGTTTAGTCACGTTGATCTGCTGGCAGTGCGCGACAAAATTAATCCGCTGCCGGCATCTGAGATTAGGAGACCCGGACCGGTTTTCCGCCAAGGGTGGCTATTTTTCATTCCGTTCCTGGTGATTATTATGGGGCTGTTCAGGTTTAATCTGCAGCCGGAAACTGCCGCTGTCTGTGGTACGGTGTCGATCCTTCCTATTGGGATTTTCCTGGGTTACGGTAGGGTCAAGCTGTCTCTACTGGATGCGCTGCCAATCCTGGTACGTACTGGCCAGGCGGCGTTAGAAATCATGATGATTTCGGCGGCAGCCGGTATCATTATCGGGGTGCTGAATATTTCAGGGCTGGGTTTTGCGCTGACGCTTGAGCTGGTTTACCTGCTGGATGGCAATCTTTTGATACTATTGTTGGTGGTGGCATCGCTGAGTATTGTGCTGGGTATGGGCATGCCAACCGTTGGCGTCTATCTGCTACTGGCGACGCTGCTGGCACCATCGATAGTCGAGTCAGGTATTCCGGCACTAGCAGCACACCTGTTTGTGTTTTATTTTGGCATTATGTCGCTGATCACGCCGCCGATTGCGATAGCGGCGTTTACCGCAGCGACGCTGGCACGAGCAGACTCATTTAAAACCGTTGGGGCAGCTGTACGGTTTGGCTGGGTGGCCTACCTTATTCCCTTTTTAGTGATTGCCTCTCCGGTGATGATTATGGACGGGACCTGGCAGCATATCCTGGCGTCTTTTGTAACGGCAGTGGTCGGGGTCTGGTTTGTTACGGCTAGTATTGTCAGTGTCTGGCGTGAGCCGATGAGCAGACCTGTTCAAGGCGCATTCATGTTTGCAGGGCTGCTGCTGATCGTACCAACCGATTTAGGACCTATGGCGATCGCCGCCAATGTGATTGGTAGCGTTTTGGCACTGGTGTTAATTGTCACCTCGGCTTTTGGGCAGCAACGCGTCGCTGATCCGGGGGCTACTTTAATATGAGGTTGAAACTATGAAACGACCCAATATCCTATTGTTCATAACGGATCAGCATCGAGCTGACCACTTGGGCTGTTATGGCAATCAACAGGTGAAAACGCCCAATATCGACGCACTAGCGTCAAGTGGCACCCGATATGACCATTTCTATGTGGCTAATCCAGTTTGTATGGCCAACCGGGCCTCCCTGATGACGGGGCGCATGCCATCAAGTCATGGGGTCTACTCGAACGGTACCCCGCTGTCTGAAAATTCTATGACATTTGTGCATCGCCTGCTCGAAGAGGGTTATCACACGGCATTGATTGGCAAGTCGCACTTGCAGACCATTTCGGGCATAGAGGCTGCCTGGCAACCAGATCCTGAGCGTTATCAGTATGATGGAAACGGTCACGTGGTCGAGGCAGAAAACCCTAACCGGAGAGGTGAACAGTATTTAAATGAAGACCCGAGATCCTGGACAAAACCAGGATTCAGCACAAAGACGCCGTATTATGGTTTTGAGCATGTGACGATGGTGACAGGTCATGGTGATGAGACGGGTGGTGATTATGAAAACTGGTTGAAGGCGCAGCCGGGCGATTGGAATACGCTTCGTGGACAGGAAAATGCCATCGCTGATGCGCAGATTGTCACCCCTCAGGCTTGGCGTACCCAGTTGCCGGAAGAGCTGTATCCGACCGCTTATATTGCCGAGCGTACCACGGACTATCTTAAGGCTCACGCAGCAGCCGATGATGATCAGCCGTTTTTTATCCAGTGTTCTTTCCCGGATCCCCACCACCCCTTCACGCCGCCAGGGAAATACTGGCAAATGTATGATGCCAATGAGATCCTGCTGCCAACTGCGTTTGGTCGAGGTGATACGCGGCTGGAAAATTATCTGCACCAGGCGCTTGAAGAGGGTACAGCGAAGCGGGGCTCGCAGATGCCCTATGCGGTGAACGAGCGTGAGGTGCGTGAAGCCATTGCGCTCACCTATGGCATGATAACCATGATCGATGACCGGATTGGCAGGATCATGGCTGAGTTGAAACGCCTGGACATGGCCGATGATACACTGGTGATTTTTACCTCTGATCACGGTGATTACATGGGTGACCGTGGACTGATGTTGAAAGGGCCGTTACATTTGAACGGGCTGCTACGTGTTCCCTTTATCTGGTTTGACCCCATGGCTAAGGGGGGGGTAGTAAGTAGAGAGCTTGGCCAAACCATTGATATCCCAACTTCCATTATGGATTATGCGGGGATTTTGCCTTATTACGGTATTCAGGGGAGAGTACTGGCAAAGGATCCGGAAGCGGAGGCATTGTTGATTGAGGATAGCCGGCAACGGGTTAACCTCGGCTTTAACCGGTTCCAGGGTTTGCGGACGCTGATTACCCGGACGCATCGGCTGACGATCGGCACGCCGGATGCAGGCAATGAGCTGTATGATCTGATGGTGGATCCTGATGAGCAGCATAATCTGTGGCAGTCCCCAGCGCATCAACAGACGCGTACCGACCTGCTGGATGCATTGATACGCAAGATGATTTCGATGCAGGATCCGGTTCCGTTGGCACCTTATTATGCTTGAGCAGAACCGGTAGCAGACTAATGCCAGCGGGGTGCCGCCTGGCAAGTAAAACGAGGTGGGTTTCTCGCTAAAAGGTCCCATTAGACCCAGGTTATGAATTAAAGGATATGAGAGGGTGTGCTACGCCCATATTGGGTGCAGGCCACGCTGTGTCTGAGCGCTTAAATAGGGCGCTGCGAGGAAATGACCAGACAGCCGAAAAGACTCTAGCTAACGCTGACGCTGTTACTCTTATGATGGTCTAGCGGGAACGCAAGCTGAAAGAAAAGGCCCTTAAAATCGAGGCGACTCCCAATAGATCTCGCCAATCAGGATGGATTTACTCTAGGCATATCACCCTATTAACATTGAATCTGGCTCAAAATAGGTCTATTGTACTAGAATTATATTACATACCTTAATCTGGTTAAACTTACGGGGAGGAACCTGATGACGTATTCTAAAAAGCTCATTACTGCTATCTGCGCCACATTGGTTAGCACCAGCACTGTGGCAGCAGTGCTGGAAGAAATTGTGGTTACCGCACAGAAACGAGAACAAAACGCTCAAGATGTTGGTATCGCCATAACAGCCATGACCGGTGATCAACTCGAAGCGCTGGGCTACGACAATGCACAGGAAGTCACGCGCATGGCCGCCGGTGTTTCGACCGTTCAACCTAACGGCGAAGCCAACTATGCCATGGCAATTCGCGGGGTTGCAGCAAACGACTTCACGACGAACGTTGAGAGCCCGGTAGCAATCTACCTTGATGAGGTCTATATCTCTCAAATGTCGGGTACTGGTTTTGCGCTCTTCGACATGGAGCGTGTTGAAATTCTAAAGGGCCCACAAGGTACACTCTATGGGCGGAATGCAACCGGAGGTCTGGCACATTTCGTTTCTGTCAAGCCAAGTCAGGAAACCGATGGTTACGCAAAAGTAACGGTTGGCGACTACGATCAAATCAAGTTTGAAGGCGCTATCGGTGGGGCTCTCTCGGACTCCTTGTCAGCAAGACTCTCTGTATCAACCCACGACAACGACGGTTATGTGAAAAACAGATTGGGTAGTAATCTCAACAATGCCGACGATAGTTCTTACAGACTGCAGTTCGTTTGGGAGCCAACCGACCAGACAGAGGTGCTGCTCAGCCTGCGTGCGTCAGATCAGGATATAGACACCGGTTTCTTTGAACATGTCACCTCGGTGGGTGAGCCCGGCGTACTCACGCCCGATCTATTCAACTATGTCCTCGGCTACCAGGATACAGACGGAGATGTCTTCGCAGGAGACTATGACGATCCTGGCTACAACGATCTGGAAACTCGTGGCTACAGTCTAACCATCAAGCATGACTTCGATAATGTTTCCTTTACCTCAATTACTGATTTTTCTACGGTCAAGCGTAAATACATTGAGGATTCTGATGCATCCCCGGCACCCGTATTCAATTTCTTCCTCAACACAGATGCCGAACAGTTATCCCAGGAATTTCGTTTGAATGGCGAAAATGAGTCCATGAAATGGGTAGTCGGTGCTTACTATATGGATCTGGATATCAAGGACTCAAACGGCGCTATTACCGACCCCTTTGTCGGTCCTGCACCGACGCCAGGCGCAGAGGCCGGCCTAAGCAACCCCTACACATCTGATCTACAATCGACCTCTGTGTTTGGTCAGATTGAGTATGCGTTATCAGACACCCTTAATCTCGTTGCAGGGGCACGGGCCATAAAAGATAAGAAAGATTTCGATTACGCCATCAATATCGTCGAGTTCCTTGACCCGGAAGCACGAAATTTTGACGCCTCGAATAATATGAACAATCTAGCTACTTTAGCCACCTACAGCGGATCTACAGACGACTCGGAGATTTCCGCACGATTATCGCTCGACTGGTTGCCGAACGATGATTCACTCTACTACGTTAGCTGGAACCGAGGCGTCAAGGGCGGTGGCTTCAATGCGCCGATCTTCCCATTGAGCCCGCCTTCGGACTATAACGATGCGACAATGTCGTATAGTCCAGAACAGCTGGATGCGATCGAGGTAGGTGCTAAATGGAGCCTTATGGAAGGTCTGGCCAGGATAAACGTCGCCGTATACTCCTATGACTATGAGGATTACCAGGCTTTTAATATCGTTGGTATCGATACGCTGACGGTCAATGCAGAAGCCGAAAGTCAGGGTTTTGAAATCGAAGCCCAACTCTCACCCGGTCAGGGCTGGGATGTGCTCCTCGGCATCGCCTATAACGATATCGATGTCGAACTTCCCGGCGGTATTAACACCACCTCAGTGCAGTCTCCAGAGTGGGCCACCAACCTGATGATCCGCAAAGAGTGGATGCTCGATAGCGGGGCTATCGCCCTTCAGTTCGACACCATGTATCGCTCCGAACACTTCTTTGCCCTCACCATGGCCCCAGCTGTCACTGAAAACGGATACAGTTTGAGTAACGTTTCAGTGAGCTACATGACCAGTGATGATCGTTGGGAAGCCATGGCCTTTATAGATAATGTCACTGACGAAGAGTATCTGGTTCAGACCTTCGATCTATCAACGGATGCAGCCTTTGGAATGACAGAGCAATACTTCGGCAAGCCCAAATGGTGGGGTGTCAGTTTAAAGTACAACTTTTAAAAACAGACTACCTAATTGCGCGGGCCTCATTGAGGTCCGCTGCCAGCCATTTAACGATCTAACCAAACCCCCAAAGGTTGATCTCTTGTAATGACGACCTCTTTCTCTTCAATAAACCCGTTGTTGATAACGGGTCGAAACGCTCGACCCATCATTTTGTCATTTTCGACATGCAGCGGTTCGTTATCGGGCCATGCTTGGCGAGCCTGCCAAAAACTTTCATGGCCCCACTGCGCTTCGCTACGGTAGAAATCCCGGCCAATCCGAGCAAACCGGTAAAACAAGTGCTCGACTCGTTCGCGATAGAAATCCATCGCCAGTTCAGCATCTACCGATCGCTTTAGTATTGTATTAATCACCGGGACAGCCGTCAGTCCCGATGACAGTGCTTGGAAAATACCATTACCGGAGAGTGGATCAACAGCGCTGGCCGCATCACCGATTCTGATGTATCCCGGGCCTGCGATATCATCAACCAGCACCGGTGTACTGCTGCGAGCAAAGCCATCACCTGCTGATCGCACCAAGATATCAGGCAGCGCTCCGAGTTCGTTTGCCAGCCAATCAGCAATCTCGTTTTTCCTGACATGAAGCGGCTCACCTCCTGTCGTTTTTTGCGCAAACAGGTGACCATCCACCCGACGAGCTAGCCACAACCAGCCCTCTTTCTGGCTTATCGCCAATGTCATCGGTTTATTGGGCTCACTCTGAAATTCCGCACACAGGGACACCGATTCAGGCCCACGTACCCTACCACTACCCCCATACCCAGCGGCACGCCCCCTGGCATCCACGATAAAATCCGCGCTCAGAACCTGGCCATCCAGCAGTGCTGCTGTCATGCTTTCAGCATCGACGCTCTTTACCCGGTTAGGGATCACCTCAATATTGCTGTCTCGCAAGACGGACATCAATTGGGCGTCGAAAGAGCGGCGATTGACAAGTCGCTCTGTGTTAACTGACCGACTTTCTCCCGACCATATTGCCGTCCGATTCACGGGCTCAGAGATGTCCTGACCCAAGCCACGTTGATAAAGCGCATCGTAAACCCTTTCAGAAATACCTTCCGTGCAGGCATATTCCCGCAATTCACCAATAACCTGAACCTGGTACCCCAACTTACCCAACTCAATCGCCGCAATTGCGGCGGCAGGACCACAACCTAATATAAGCACAGTCTGTGTCATTGTTTTCGCTCAGCGCCGTGATATTCAGCCTCAGCCTCTAGCTGACGGACCAAACCGCCAAATTCCGACCCGGGATTGTTCTCTATCATCCTCAACAGTCTGGCGGAAACAGAAGCGCAACCAATACTGGCTCCCGCATGACCTGTTGCAGGGTCACCAACATAGCCCGCAACATCAGCCTGCTGGCTCCCGAGCCAGGCAACCTCGGTCGAGGCACAGCGTGCATCACCCGTCGCTCGGACCACGCCAGGATAAGCAGCAGGATAGACTGCGTCACCCTGGGCCGGGCTGGCAGCGACCAAACCCACATCTGAAGCCACGGCTGCAGCACAGGCTGCCCGTAACCCCTCACTGTCACGTCTAAGACCAAAGCTGAGGTTAATGAATATCGGTTTCTGTGCGATCAACCAGTTGATGGCCTCGGCACACTGATCAACTGTGCAGACCAATTGGTCCGCAAAGACTCGGGCGACGCAGAGTTCAAACTCAGTGCCAGAACTCAACAGTCGCTCTACAATGGCCGCGCCATGTCCAAGACGATCAATAATAGCGCCAGAACCAACGAAGTCTTTTTGGCCCATGACAAGGTGCATCTGCATCTCGGATACACCACTGTCGACCAGGCCAACTCTAATCGCCAAGGCGGCTTCTCCTGGTGATCTCCAGGCCATCGGTTTTCATTTGAATAAGCAAATCCACTTCTTGCAGAACCCCCGTCCGATGAGTGACAAAAATCCGGGTAACGCCTGTAAACAGCGCATCAACCTCCCGGATCAGTGCCGCCTCGGTAGTGGCGTCAATTGCCGATGTCGGTTCATCTAACAATACCAGTAAAGGTTGCAGTAAAAGCGCCCTCGCAATCGCTATGCGTTGTCGCTCACCTCCAGATACATTTGCACCACGCTCGCTAATGATCGAGTTCAGACCCTGCGGTAGACGTTCGACCATTTCGCCGAGCTGTGCTCTGTCAATGGCTCGTTCAACATCCAACTCGCTAGCATCAGGGACGATATAACGGACGTTATTCAATAGGGTATCCCGAAAGATCACCGGCTCCTGAGGAACCACGGCTATCCTTGACCGCCATTTCCGCACGCAAAGGTCAGCAATATTGTACCCGTCTACTTCGATCCTCCCAGACTGAGGTTCAATGTAAGCCTGGATCAAGTCCAGAAGCGTCGTTTTACCAATGCCTGTAGGCCCCACTATGCCAATCCTGGAGCCCGCATCGATCTCAAAATCGACTGACTCCAGTACTTGGATGCCTGGTTCGTGACTGAAACTGACTGTCTTAAAACGCAGGGCGCCAGACAGATTGGCCGGCAATGGTTGATCTATTGCCGTCGCCGGCAATGGTTGTTGCTTGATATAGGATACCCGCTCCAGGCTGACCCGTAATCTCTGCCAGGCCATATAGAGCCCTAACAGGGACTGAACAGGACCACTCGCCATGCCTAGATAAGTACCAAAAGCAATCAGAGAACCCAGGGCGAACTCGCCTTGAATGACCCAATACCCGCCAAGCAAGAAAACGCTGGCTCGACAGGCTGTAATCAGTAGATTCGGCAGCGCACTTGTCCAGAATTCCGTCAACTGAAGCCCAAAGAGTTTATCCAGAAACGTCTCATTCAGACGCTGCAATCGATTTAACTCGCGCTCTTCCGCACCGGCCGACTGAACAAACTTAATAGCCGGGACTCGCTCAGTCAGGAAAGAGGTTATGTCAGCGCTCTTCTCACGCATCTCACGATTACGCTGTTCGACTCTCGGCCGCATAAACTTCAGGTAGGCAAGCTCGAGGGGCACAAGCACCACCAGGATTAGGCTAAGCTGCCAGCTTAAAAAAATCATCATTCCCAGCGTGCCCGCAAGACCGACGATTGCAGAAAAAGCGCTGAACAGCGTATCCAGTGCAAACCGTTGAATTTCCGCCACATCCCGGTCGAGCCGAGATATCAGGTCACCCGCCCGTTCCCTGGCAAAAAATGCCGGTGGCAACTTCTGCAGATGCGAATAGACATCTTCGCGCAAGGCGAACAAGATCTCTCCGGAAATACGGGTATGCCTAAGACGGTTATATCCAGATAGAAAGATAGCAGCTGCACCGATCGTTAAGAGACCGAGTGAATAACGTAACAGCGCATCAAAATCTTTAGCCAGCAAGCCATCGTCTATGATCAGTTTGGTCAACCAAGGCTGCAACAAAGACAGGCCGGTTGCTGCTAGCGAAAGCACCGCGAGGAGCAGAATCGCTTCTCGCTGGGGAAGTAGAAAACTGTAGAGCCACCGAAGGGCGGCAGGGTTCATAATATAGCGGATCTCTTGAATATGTAGGTATTGGCTGCCGCCATATCGCCATCCATTTCAATGGAACCAATAGTTTCAAGGGAATCTGCATCAAGAATTGCGATGTCACTGAGCGTTCCAGCCAAATAAACCTTACTACCATCCATGGAGAAATTGAGGCAATAGTATGCATGATCCAGTTTTTTACGAGCGATCACCTCCTGCTTATCAAGGTCGAACACATGCATTTCATTGAGCACTGCATAAAGCTTGTTCAATTCTCCTGGACGCCTCAGACCAGTAAACAAAATGGCCTCTAGATCCGCAAATTCTCTCTCCTCAATCTCTCCTGTCTTCAAATCCACCCGTTCATAGCCCATCTTCATGGCGGCATTTTCCATATCGCCTTCCTCGCCCAGCCATTTCACAACGGTGTAGATACGGAACATCTCGTTATAGATCTCGCCTAAAGGCCACATGGACAATACGTCCCTGGGTGTGTAGTTGCGGTAAGAATGATTCAGACTGGCCAGCGCAACCTCCCACGCGCCTGTCTGGACATCCATTCTGTAGATATCTTTACCACCCATGAACAAGGTGCCGTCATGAGCCGTCTTCATCACCGTGACCTGGCGGGGAGATGCAAAGGAGCGATCGACAGCGGCATCAAGACCTCCACCTGTCTTATAAACAGCAACCTGTGTAGGCAGACTCTCATAACGGTCATTTTTGAGTAATGACCTCGTCTGGTGCATGTATAGTTCATCACCGGTTGGACTGAGCGCCATGGAGACCATAGAGATCACGCGCATATTTCCCTTACTTTGCAGCGCCGAAAAAACCACTTCGCAGTCGTCAAGCCGGATGCCATAGACATTCGACCAGCGTCCGGCCAATACATAAGCAGTGCTACCATCCGAACTGACAATCGCGGTACCCGGCATACCCGCATCAGGAATCTGGCACTTCTGTACAATCTCCTCGATACCAAGGTCGATAACATTAAGCTGGCCGGGACGTGTTACCGTCACCATATATTCACGCTCGCCGCCAGTACTCTCCATGGTAGTCTCATCACATGCAGACATCAGAACAACGCATATCAATCCAAATAAGGCCCTCTTCATCATTCCTCTCCAGGGTAGACTGAATCTAGGTTGCGCCAATCTTTAGCCACCTGATCCGCATCTTTCGACCAATCAGGATAAGTCACCATGGTGTCAGGAACCTGCGCCGGCCACCAGCATGGATCGGAACAACCGTAAAGGTCGGCTTCCATCGGTTGACACAACCCTGCGACACCACCGAAGGCATCAACCTCCCAGCCCGGATCAAGCGTGGCGGTACAACCGATCGGGTTCTGCATCGCCATCACTTCGTCTTTCTCTTCCTTCGTGGATGCTGCGGCTATCAGCTTGGCTTTTTCGTTAACCGGCTTTAAGTGTTTCATGACATTGCCCTCCTCGGGGTCAAGAAGCGATTAAAAAATCCCGGGTTTTTCTCTAGGATTTCTGTATAGACTTCAATACAAAAATCGACCCAGTCGCGCATCAGATCACAATAGTGCCAGGTTGGCCTGACGGGGTCTCCATACCGTGCGTAACTTTCATGATAACAACCACCAGCACAGAGGTTTCTGATCCTGCAGGTGTCGCAACCTTTCTCACTCATGGCCAGACGCTGGTTCAGAAATTTGTTCAATGCCGGCTTATCGAGACCCGATTCGATATCCCCGAATAGCGGCAGGTCACTGCCTGTGAAACGATGACAAAGGTTAACGCCTCCTTCATGATCAATCGCGACCATTCCCACTCCAGCGCCACAGGGTAGGGCTTTCTTTGTTCCCTCGTGAATATCAGTCAACATCTGATGCATATTAGAGAATCCGATGGAGCGACCTTCAAGGGCAGCTCGGAGATATCGCCGCCCCAGTGATTTCAAATTAGCGAACACTTCAGCAACTTCAGTATCTGTCAGGTTAAAGTCCGAGATGTCGCCAGAAGTCACCGGCGCAAAGCCAACCTCATGAAAACCGAGGTCATTAAAGAGATGATTCCAGATTGCTTCCACGTCCGTGATACCCCGGGTCAGCGTCACTCTCGCCCCAACCGGCCGGGCGGAATAACCGGCCAGCAACATTCTGACCTTACGTACCACGGTAGCGTAGGTGCCCTTGCCACCCACAGTGATCCTGTTACGGTTGTGATAGGACTCAGGCCCGTCCATGCTGACGGCAATCCCTATATTATGCTCATGCAGGTAATCGATGACCTTCTCATTTAACAAAGTGGCATTGGTTGTCAAAGAGAAATCAACCCGTTTCCCAATCCGCTTGAATCTTGATTCAGCCCACTCGACCACTTCTTTAATGAGGGTTAGGTTCGTCAGCGGTTCTCCGCCGAAGAATACAATGTTGTAACGATCCTGGTCCGGTGACTCCTTGAGTAACATTTCTACAGAGTCCTTCGCCGTCTTGAAGCTCATCCGTTTGCCGTTGGCGGGTTCATCCAAGTCTTCTTTGTAACAATAGGTGCAGCTGAGATTGCACCCCGTATTGACGTTAAGCACAACCGTATTAAGAGGGACTGTTTCCAGATTCAGTTCTTGAATTGATTGACCTGGTTCAGTGCCGTCGCTCACCAAAGCAAGCGACTTCAACTCCGACAGCGCTGAATCAACATCCTCAGGGTGATATTTTCCAGTTAAATGTTCAACCAGCGTTGCATCATCGAAGGCGTCATCGGAACGAAGTGAGCTTAAAATATCTTTGGTCAGTCCATCTCTTTCAAACAACCCGGTACTGGGGATGTGGAAGATGTAATGGCGGTCAGCGACCGTCACTTCATGCAGATTTTTGTCTAATATAGAAAGTCGAGTACCCATAACAATTACCTTAAAGGAGGGTCGAGCCAGGTCTGGACAGTTACAATCAACTGACCATCCGCTGCGAGGTCGCCAGATTCAGCAATGACTTTAAGGTTGCCTGCGTTATTGGTGCTCATTTTTCGCTCTGGATTCGGTCCCGCACCAGCGGGTGAGAAGACTCCGGTTTCAGCATTCATAACACCAGCAAACTGCGCATCTCCATCTCTTTCGGCAATTTCGTCAAAAGGCTCAACGCGCCATGATGCAGACGGTAGATAGCCAAGTTGCTCCCCCCCTGACAATGCCACGGCTCTGAATGCCGCTTTCAGGTCAGCCGTCGGTCCATTGCCGCCAACCCGTGCAATCGCATAGGCCGGTTCAACCACAATGCTATCCACGCCACTATGCACCTTGATACCACTCGAGGCACCCCCAATAGAAACAGCCGTCATTCCCAATTTCATGTCATCGACTGCTTTAACACGGACAAGGGCGTGGTTCGCATCTGCACTAAGCATTTCCTGAACCAGAATGCCGTCGCCGAATTCAACCTCCCCAGATAGACCACTACCCGATATTAATACCAACTGTTCTTCGCCCACACCGATAAAGCCCGGCAAGACGCTCGCTATGGACGCGCCAACATCCCTACCCGCGTTGACATCCATGCCAAGTAATTTCTGGCCTTTCTGATACATGCGACCCGTCATAGCATTGCCGTCTGTATCCGATGCCAGCATCATCCGCATAGACGTACCGTTAATATCAAAGCTACCACGCCATTCGTAGCCAGTATAAACAATGGCCTTACCTGAACCACTCAGCGCTTCGCCACGAGTACTTGTGCCAGAGAGACTGAGTTCGTAGGAATCACCTCCTCCTAGATGACTCGCCGTGGCAGTCATTACCATATGCACAAAGCCCTGGCCCGCCATGTGCCCACTGATCACCCAGCGGCCTGACAGGTCGGGTTTTTCGGCCTGTTGCCACTCGGTCCAGGCTTTAGAGTCGAACGGATATTTTTCCGTTAGCAAAGGGACCGTCTCGCTGAAAGCCATATCAACCCAGTCACGGTCCCGGCCATACATCTGGTATTCGATGGTCGGGAATTGACCGAGGTGGAAATGAACCAGCAACTCCCATTCTTCGGATGTTCGCCGCTGCAATGCAAATCTGCCACCGGAGTGACAACGACCGCACATATACTTCTCCTCATCCGGGAAAGCCTCAACATGGTTCAGGCGCTGTTCAATCAAATAGCGATAAGGTGCAGACTCTGATGGGGCAAGCCCTTGAGTATCTGCGAGAAACTTAACCAATTCCTTCGTGCTTCGCCCAATGGGGATCTCCTGATTGCCAACTCTTATGCCATGAACAGTTTCCATCCTCCGAATGGTCATCTGCCAGCCTTCTGGCGTCTTGCGCTGACCATTAATACGAGAAAGAGAACCGTCTTCTTCTGGCACGTGACAACCCATACAGTTTTGTTGGAGGAGTTCCTGACTGGCCAGGATAGGGCTTGAGAGAAGTTGCATGACGGCCAGGAGGGTAATGTATAGGCAAAGGCGCATGGTTTAATCCTTATTGTTTATCTTCCCGACTTTGATTTTAGTACACTAGACCTATTTTCTCTGAAATTCAACGCCTATTCAGCTGATCCTGGAACCTGGTCACTTTTGACAAGCCATAGAAATGAAGCTGTTGCCATATGAACGATATTCTCAGTCTCTTGTTGCCAGGGTTTTTCATGCCCAATAAACATCGTATGTCCTTCTATCGAACTACTTATGAACAGTGCCAAACGTTGGCTCTGATCGCCTGACAACGCTGGGTTCACCTCTCGAATCACATCAACCAGGACCTGTCGGTATTTATCATACATAGCATCCATGAATTCTTCCGCGTGACCATAATGATTGGCTAACGCCCATACCTCGGGGAAGAACTTTGTTGTTGAACGCTGATTGAGATCCCTGATAACTAGCGATACCAGAGCAATAAACTGTTTCTCAGGGTCCGGTCCAGCAGTCGCCAGTATCTCTTCAAAACGCTCGAGATAAGGCTCTATCGCATTATCAAACATGGCTGCGATCAGCGATTCTTTGGAAGGAAAATAGTATTGCAGATTACCAATAGTCAGTCCGGCAGACCCCGCTACTTTACGTAGTGTAAGATTGTGATAACCCTCATCGATCACTAATGCTTCAGCAGCTGCCAAGATATTAACGATTGTCTGTTGGCCTTTATCAGATTTTCCAACCTTCACTGCGGATTTGGTCATGGCATCATTATTCTCACTACTGTCCCAGAAAGCAAATTCAGTTAGCTGATTAAGTGATTCGATAGATTCTTCATCGAACGGTTGACAGCGTCACCAAATAACCTGGAACTGTCTTCCATTACAGTTTGCTATGCCGTTTTCGGAGAGTTGCTTTTGGGGTCAACTTGGAATTGTACGTCACGTCTAGCTTCCATGGCCTTGATGGGCGCCTCACCGTTAAGCACCCCGAGTGTTGTGCCATAGAGCCAGTAGCCCAGAAGCCTCTGCATCAACTTGGGTAATGCGAGTACCTGCTCTTCGGAGAGGGTAATGTACAGGTTGTCTTGTTGGCGTAGCCACTGACGAGTAAAAAGATTATTAACACAGCGTCTCCGGGCGCCAACCCGTGTTGAAGTGCCACCGCCATGCCATAACGCACCATCATAAACCAGCACAGAGCCAGCCTTCATCTCCGCGATCAATGGCTCTGCCTGAGGCTGGACTTCGGTAGACGACAGGTGGGAGCCTGGAACCAAGCGGGTTGCGCCGTTGTCCTCACGAAAATCATCGAAGGCCCAGATAGAATTCACCTCCAGCGGTGGATGGGGCCAAGGCAGAGGATAGTGCCCTGAATCCTGATGCAACGGTTGTGCCGCTTGTCCCTCGTAAATAGTAATGCCCATGGAAGCCGATAATTGCGGTGCTTCACCAAAATAGCCTTCAACCAGAGCAAGAACCTTACGGTTCGTTACGAGTTCATCAAAAATTCGCGTCTTACCTACGAGGCAATAGGCTCTGTGGGTTTGATACCCCTCAAACTGGTACTTCCCCAACCGAGTCTGCGCATTGATTTTATCAAGTGCTAGACGCATTCGCTCGAGGGCGTTTGCATCCAGCACGTTATCCAGTATGGCATAGCCCTGAGCCTTTAAATGCGCCAAATCCGACATTCCAGCTCGCTGTTCAGCCGCAGAGGTGATCAGCTTACCTCTGCTAGATTGCATAGCCTGTGAACTGAAAGGATCTGTCGTCCCCAGTGAGTGATTATCTGGCTGAGTGTCTTGCGGATCCATGGCCGGCGGCTAACCCTTCCTGTCTGCATAGGAAGGACGGTACCCTTGGCTGGCAAGCAGTTCCGAAAGCTGCAGTTTAACGAGGCTGCCGCACTGTGTTTCGGTTCTAAGTCTCGACGGCAATTTCTTGACCCCCTCTGCTATCCAGCAGTATCCACTGGCTTTTACTATACCATTACAGCTGATGAAAAATATCAATTCCTGGTTAATTCTTCATTCCAAGGCACAGCAGAAGAGTGAAAAGAAAAGAGGTTATTAAAACAGCCAAAAAGTTTGAAGATGCTACGAACCAGGATGAACTTATGGCACCCCTATCCTGGGCCCAGCGCCTCAAGCGAGTCTTCAACCTAGACATTACTCTATGCCCAATAAGCGGCGGTACCATGCGGGTTATTGCCGACATGACTGATCTTCCCACCAAGTAAGTTAAGAGAGCATGTGGTACCGAGAAAGCCAACAGATGAGTCGCAAGCGGTTTCGCCATCCGCCACGGAGAAGGCTTATTCGATGAAGTGGGCCCAGAGATTGAGGCGAGTCTTTGGTATAAAAGGGGCCGCCCACGGATAGAGAAATGCGATAAATGTGGCGGCAACCTGAAGATCATTAGAGACGATAATCGTCCCACCCAGTGCCTGTCCAAAAGCCGTCGGCGGGATTTTCGTCAGGCACTGTGTGGGGCGATGGTCGGCGCAAGCCATGACGAGTTCGCAAAGTAGATTTAAGGATCAGGCCAATCCCTCCAGCGCGACACCGAGCGGTTCAATGATGCCGGTATTGTAGGGATTTCTCAGGCTGTATATGACCGTGTCTACCCCCGCCTGACCAAGGGCAGCCGTGTCACTGGCAACCTGGTTTACATCTGAATCAGGAGCCAGTGCAATTTGTACCGAACATTCAATGTCATCAATATTTCTGCTTTCCCTGGCACAATGCATTTTCAGTACCTCGTGCTTGGCCTGGAACTGGGCAGGAGAAGCAAAAGGCAGGTTCCAGTGGTCCGCATAACGCGCAACAACCTTAAGCGTTCGCTTTTCCCCGCCACCACCAATCACAATTGGCGGTCCACCGGATTGTGGCCCCTTGGGTTCACAACGCGCGCCGCTTAGCTGGTAGTAGGCCCCATCGAAGCTTGTGAACTCTTCACTTAACAACGAACGCACAACCTGTACAGCCTCATCAAACCGGTCCATCCTGTCCTTCATCGGAAGCAAATCAATCCCATAGTCGGCACATTCTTTCTCATGCCAGCCAGCACCCAGTCCAAGGTTCAGGCGCCCTCCTGAAACTATATCAAGGCTTGCAGCCATGTTTGCTGTGAGCGCCGGATGACGATAGGGAGTGCCATTCACCATACAACCC
>Ga0206679_10001232_pt1 | contig 21218 bp, 21 predicted proteins | sample M110012015metaG_FD_155464 | JGI IMG/M metagenome (GOLD analysis project Ga0206679, IMG submission 155464) | Ammonia-oxidizing marine archaeal communities from Monterey Bay, California, United States - M1 100m 12015 | ecosystem: Environmental > Aquatic > Marine > Intertidal zone | place: USA... | reverse complement strand
TGATAGTCAAGCTTTTGCGAACTGGTTTTGGCGATTTCTATCAGCCCAAGGCCTGATTTCGACTTATCGAGGAGATCTACGCTACGCATTATTCTCTCCTTATGAATGGTCTCTAGGTTGTCGTGGGACAATGATACTAAATATTCGAGGCGGCTTTCAAGATCAGGGCGCTGACCATGTGCGATGACATTAGCGGCGAGAATGAAGATTTCACCCTCCTTTCTACCAATGATAAAGATGCCGTCAGTTGCTCCATGATTCTCCAAACCATGTTTAGAGATGTTTTGAAGTGTTTCTATCAAAATGTGGCCGACCTTCTTGGCAGCCAAACGTTCTTCTTCGGTTTTCCCAATATTATTCTCGACTATGTTGAGCAAAGGCAAGATTGACTTCTGAGAAAAGTCTCCTTTGTATTGAAGCAGTATATCACTATCTCGAAGCAGATGATAATGCTCCCTAGTTTTTGGAATCGCGTTTTCGTTAAAATGCTCAGGATCAGATGGTATAAATGATATCTGTTGATGAAAAAAACTGATCTTATCGTCGAGCTTTTCAATTTCGTAGTCCAACTTCTGGCCAGATTTTCTTGCGATCTCTATCAGTCCAAGCCCGGCCCCTCCTTTTTCGCTTAATTCATTCTCTTGAAGCTGTTTCTTGTACATCACCTTTAGGCTATCCTTATCTAAAGAATTGATGAGATCAACGGATTCGACAAGCTCTTCTACTTCATCTGACTTCACCAAGTTGATCGAATTGATCATGAACCCGTGACCGGAATTCTTAAAGTGAAATAGACCTTCATCCTCGAGTTGCGATTTGATTTCAGACACCGATTCTCCGTGCTTGATAATATTCTGAAAGCACTCGACAAGAAGGAAACTCACCTTGCGATTGATCTTCGGCAAGCCTTGGTTATCGGCGATCGTGTTTTCTGTAATATCGATAATCCTGTGCGTGAGATCCTCGACAAAGGGCCCACGATACGAAAAGGACAGATTGTCCTTCATCGCTTGCTTGTACAGCTTAAACGCAGATGTCAGTTTTTCACTCATATCATAGTTCCCGCCAAGAGCAGGCGAATTGGCTTGCCATCTTTCGACGATTTGGCACTACCAAGCACTCGTTTAGATTACCAACGGAAATTAGTCCGTTTCCAGACAGTAGGATAAGAAGGCCACCTACAGATTCTAACGAAGAATTGTTGATTTGGTTCGAACAATCAATCTAAATTTAACCAAAAGAAAAGCCCCTCTTGTCTCAGACAAAAGGGGCGCGAGTAATCAGCGTACTTTCTTACTAAACCTCAGCACCCTCATGCACGAGGTTTGCTACCAACGCATGAGCTTCTGAGGTAATGTCTTCTTTCCAGCTTTGTTCAAAATAATGGAGCACTTTCTCTCCTAATTTCACTTTGCTCTCTGTCTCCCTCAATTGGACTAAGATCTTGTTCTGAGAATTGTCGTTTAAGAATTTGACCTTAAGGGTGAGATCTGCACCTGAGTTGATTAAGATTCCATCCTGGCTCAACTTAGATGCCATGTACTGCGAGAGTTCGTCAAGTTCTGGCGAAATCCCTTCATCAATCATTTTTAGTTGTACTCTAATCATAGGCTTGAATTTTAGGGTTTACATTTCATTGGGTACGCCTACACAATGCTGATTATCAAACTGAAAACTCGAAAGAACGTAGATCTTGCATCGCCGAAGAAAATCGGTTTGGATGCCTGAATCTGTGGATTAAGTTAGAAAAAATATCGCGATAAACAAGGCGAGATATGAACACCATCAGACCGTCGATTATTCCTGATTTTCGATCGATTAACGTGAATAATAAAGCTGAATTACGAATATCTGAAATGAAGCATTCAGCATTGTCTTCATATATTTCAAACATGAATAATTTCTTCAAAGATTATTTCGGAGCAGTTGTTGTCACTGTAGTACTTTGGTTGGTGTGCACGGAGATGATTTGGAAACAGGCACTTGATGTCGACCCAACGTCGGGGGGCTCGTTTTTTGGAGACCACAATTGGACTAGAACAGCTGTGGTGTGTATAGGTGTGCCGTTTTTATGGGCTGTCTTCGGTTATTTCGTGCGCTCATATCCCAAAAACAAAAACTCCTAACTAAAAAATAGAAATTATGAAATCAAAAAGAACAAACATTTTATTAGGAATTATTGCTATTAATCTAACATTACTAACATTAATTCAATTAAATATTTGGCCAACTACAGTAAATGCAAATGAATTAAATTCTACTCTCAATTATGGATTAGTACCATTAAATGAAGACGGAAGTATAAATGTAAAATTTTCCTCTAATGATGTTCTTGATGTTAATATTGAGGAGGTAGGAGGTTGGGATACTTGGGGAGTTTTGAAAGTTACGATAGAAGATTAGCAATGAAAAAACTTCTACTCATATTGCTTTGCTTGCCAATGATTGTTGAGATACAGAAGGTCTTGAATGAAAAAACCCCGCACCTCTATGAGATGCGGGGAGTCATATTGTAGCCCGTAGGGGATTCGAACCCCTGCTACCAGGATGAAAACCTGGCGTCCTAACCCCTAGACGAACGGGCCAAAATGCTCTTGAATCTTTCGGCCCACGCTCGGACCGTTTTCAAAATCGGCTGCAAATATAAAAGGAATTTTGAATCCTTAAGCTTTATAATTCTGGAGAATCGTCATCGGCGCTAAACCTAAATCCCAATCGCTTACCTGTCACTATATTTAGGTTCTGACTTAAGGCTTGAATATCCTCTACACTCACCTCTTGTTGGCTCTGATAAGGTGGCGCAAAAAGATCAAAATCAAGAGTGTACAAGATTGAAGAATTCACCACATCACGAATTCTCTCCTTAGACAAATCACTGTTAATGAAGTCGTTATACAGAAATCCGAGTTGCCTTTTACCTTGGACCAAAAAATGGTTATCTCGATTGATAAATACACGCGCGATCAAATACCCTCGATCATTCTTTCGGCCAAACTTGAAGCTGTCAGCGAGGAAATTATAGATATTGATCACACCAACAAATCCATTGTTTGGATCATCTTTCAAGTAGCCTGACTTCCATAAACTATGTGATTTGTCAAACTGAAAGACGTTAGTGTGCATGTAAAAAATGAGAATATCGCCCGCTAATTTTATTTCAGCTTCGTATACCCCCTTCTCTTTGTAGTAGAAAGAAAGTCGTTCGTCTTTATCACCAACTTTCGCCTGAATCTGGTCAACCGAATCTTTTAGAATTTCACGAAAATCGTCGAATCGATTTCTTGTGTTTTCGTAGACATCCTGCTTTAAAATTGACTTTTCCTTAATCAGATTAAGGATCAGCTCCTGTGCATCTTCCATACGAGATTTTAATAGGCCCTTGCGAATATAACCCTTCGGCTTGATGGATTTCCAGTTACCATGCAGGTGCCTGATTCTTCATCCCCATCTAAAGGAATGCAACGTATCGTCGCCTTAGTCTCATTCTTGATTCGATCTTCCGTTTCGATCGTTCCATCCCAGTGAGCACTTACAAAGCCTGCTTTCGAATCTAGAATCTCTTTGAAGTCATCGTATGAATCGACCTTGGTGATGTGTTTTTCACGCATATCCAAGGCTTTCTCCCATATCGCATTCTGAATAACCGACATGAGACCTTGAACGTGATCTACGACATCGTCCATGGCAATCGTCGCCTTGACACCATTATCTCTTCTAACAACCTCTATTTCCTGATTCTCAAGATCTCTTGGCCCAACTGATAATCTTACTGGAATTCCCTTGAGTTCATACTGAGCAAACTTCCAACCGGGCTTTCTAGAATCATCATCATCAACCTTCACGCTTACACCTTTCGCTCGGAGCCCTTTTGCAATCTCGTGAGCCTTGGCACAAACAGCTTCCATCTGTTCGTCATTTCTATAGATCGGGACGATCACAGTTTGAATTGGCGCTAGCATTGGAGGCAAAACGAGGCCCTTGTCGTCAGAATGACTCATAATTAAAGCCCCCATTAGACGCGTACTAACACCCCAAGAAGTGGCCCATACGTAGTCCAAAGCACCATCTTTAGCCGCAAATTTCACATCAAATGCTTTGGCAAAATTTTGACCTAAGAAATGGCTCGTACCAGCTTGAAGTGCTTTTCCATCCTGCATCAAAGCTTCGATACATAACGTTTCTTCCGCACCTGCAAATCGTTCACTTTCGGTTTTCACACCCTTAATCACCGGCATTGCCATAAACTCCTCAGCAAATTTCGCGTACACATCGAGCATTTGATTCGTCTCTTCCCAAGCCTCAGCTTTCGTCGCATGAGCGGTATGACCTTCTTGCCACAGAAACTCCGCAGTTCTGAGAAATAGCCTTGTTCTCATCTCCCAACGCACAACATTCGCCCATTGGTTGACCAAGATGGGTAAATCACGATACGATTGGATCCAACCCTTGTAAGTGTTCCAAATGATGGTCTCCGAAGTTGGTCTTACGATCAATTCTTCTTCCAGTTTGGCATCAGGATCTACAATAACTCCCCCACCTTCTGGATCGTTCTTCAATCGATAATGCGTGACTACAGCACACTCCTTGGCAAAGCCCTCAACGTGGGAAGCCTCTTTCGATAGATAGGATTTCGGTATGAAAAGCGGGAAATAAGCGTTCTGATGTCCAGTCTCCTTAAACATCACATCCAATGCATCCTTCATCTTTTCCCAAATGGCATAACCATACGGCTTGATCACCATACATCCCTTTACATCAGAATGCTGAGCTAAATCAGCACGCATTACTAATTCATTGTACCATTTAGAATAATCTTGTTCTCTTGAGGTGAGTTTCTCAGCCATCAGTTTTTTTTGGTATAATTCTTGTGATGTTGTTAGAGCGTTGCAAAGTAAAAAAATAAATGCTGTAGTTTTGGGAGTCACTAGGGGTTAAGCAACGTTTCCAAACCAGCGACAAATACCGTATTTCGTCATGAAAAATCCAATCGTACTCTTCTCCTTTCTCCTCTGTCTAGTACTCGCTTCATGTTCATCAGGTCGTTATGCCTACAACGAGAACTATGAAGACGACGAACTCTATTACGCATCAAACGACCCTGACGAGTACAACTACTCTAATTACGTCAATGAAAACGAGGCTGTTGAAGATGATTATTACTCTGAAGACTACTCTGGCAGCAACGAATACCAAGAATACGACGACGGCGGAGACACCTATGTCACAAACAATTATTATCAAAACGATTATTGGAACTGGAGAAATCGCAACCGATGTGGCAACGGTTTCAATATGGGATGGAACTCATGGTCTGGATGGAACATAGGTTACAGCTGGGGCTACTCTCCTTATAATTATGGCTATAGTGCTTTCAACAACCCTTATGGCTTTGGATATGGATACGGCTCATTCTACAACCCATGGGATCCTTGGTATAATCCTTACAACAATTACAACCCATACTGCTATAACGGCTATGGATACGGTTATGGCTCAGGATACGGATGGGGTGGCTACGGAGGCTATGCCGGCAATGGTATAAACAACGATTTCTACGGAAATGCTGGTGATGGAGGTTCACATTACGGCCACATTACCCCTATTTCTTCTGGAAGTGGACACAATAGTCAGTATGACGGTGGAACAATATTGGTCCAAGCTAATGATAAGGATGTTTCGACTCACGCCGATGCAGCAAGACCTGGAGTAAGCATGGTGCCTGTAGACAAGAATCCTGTGGAGCATGTAAGCCAAGGAGGCGAAACATCGCGACGGCCAGAGATATTGGCCTCGGCAAAAGATCCTGTGATCTCTACAAGTAGACCGTCAACCAATCAAGACGAGCGTCCAACTGCATCCAACAATCCTGCGCGAATCAACGACGATTATTATTGGGGAGCACCGGAACGTGACAACTCAAGTAGTGCATCACGTAACAACGGTCGCACCGATTTCTCATCTAGGAATAGACCTAACACCTCGATCCCTAATAACGACAGAGGACTCAATTTCAACTCAAGCTCTCGCAGCCCAAGTTCGAATAATAGTGGAGAAACTCGTCCAAGCTCTAACTCAGGATCAAGAAATAACGATCGCGGATCGTCTTGGGGAAACTCTAGACCAAGCTCCAACTCATCTTGGGGAAATTCATCTAAAGGATCAAGTAGCAATTCTAGATCAAACTCGAGTAGCACAAAAAGCTCATCATCTAGATCAAGCAACTCACCTTCTACGAGATCAAGTAGCTCATCTCGATCATCGAGCAGCAAAAGAAGCAATTCATCTGGCGGCTCAAGAAAGCGATAAGCACCTAACACGTTATTTAAAATCACATTATTATGAAAGCTAGATTTTTCATGGTCATGGGTGCGTTATGCCTCGTTCAGATCACCTTCGGGCAAAACGAAATCGACGCCCTTAGATATTCGAAGTACAACCTCAACGGCACAGCTCGGTATGTTGCCATGGGTGGAGCATTTGGAGCTCTTGGGGCAGACATAAGCTCAATTAGTATCAATCCAGCAGGACTGGCTATGTATCGCCGGAGCGAGTTTGGATTCTCTCTTGGCTTTACTGGGGCGAAGAGCTCTTCTGTTTATGAAAACAGCACGGCCAACAACACAAACTTTTCAGCTGGCTTTGGAAATATCGGAATGGTTGGAAGCTACCCTACCGAGGATCCGGATCTTCCTCGAGTCAACTTTGCGGTAGCCTATAACAAGACGGCCGATTTCAATGAAAAGATATCCATCCAAGGCACCGCTGAAAACACAACTCTTCTCAACGTATTTGTGAATCAAGCACATGGGGTTTCCACAGAAGATATTGGAACGGCGTTTCCATTCAGCGCGTCGCTTGCTTGGGACACCTATTTGATAAATCCTTCAGACACATTGAATAGCGGATTGTATACACATGAAATCCCATGGGGAAATGTAACTCAAACAAAAACTATCGAGAGATCTGGTTCGATGGGTGAGACTCTTCTTGCAGGTGGTTTTAACTACACTGATGACGTCTACATCGGTGTATCTCTCGGCTTCCCTAGCTTAAATTTTACGGAAGAATCGACATACAGAGAAGGAGAGCTAGAGGATGGGTTTGAGCTTGATCACTTCGTCTTTAGAGACAACATGGTCGCCCGAGGGAATGGGTTTAACTTCAAAGTAGGTGGAATCTACAAACCAAACGACTGGCTCAGAGTTGGAGCAGCAGTGCATAGCCCAAATTGGATGACGGTAAATGAATCGTACGATCGAAGTATGACAGCCGTGTTTAAAGGAGAGCCAGACTATCCAGCGGATTCTCCAGAAGGGAATTACCAATATAGAATTAAGACACCTGCTCGATTCATTACCTCTCTCGCCATCGTCGGCGGTAAATTTGGCTTGATCAGCGCCGACTATGAATTGGTAGATTACACCTCAACCAAATTGCGAACGAGCAATAAAGTCTTTGATGAATATGACTTTGGGGTTGAAAACCAAACCATCGGCCAGATTTATAAAGCATCTCACAACGTGAGAATCGGGGCAGAAGGAAGAGTGATGAAATCATTAAGAATCCGCGCTGGATTTGGATACCAAACTTCAGCATTCAAAGAAGGTGTCGTAGAAAATACTGCCCCTATCCTAGTATATTCTGGAGGAGTTGGCTTCAGGAGGAATAACTTCTACTTAGAGGCGGCATACTCGATGAGAAATGAATCAGCCGACTACTACCTATACGATCCTAATGAAGTAGATGTAGCCTCGCTCAGCTCTAGAGTTGGCCAAGGAGTAATCTCCGTAGGATTTAGATACTAATAACTAAACATAAAAAGCCGCCTTCGATCTAACGAAGGCGGCTTTGAACTCCTGGGCTTAAAGATCTTTCTTTAAGCCTTTAGTTTTTTAAGCTCTTTTTCAAGAAGCTTTTCAATCTTTTCAGTTTCCTCGATAGCTAGTTCTTTATCTACAAGGATTCTTCCACTGTGCTCATCAACAATGATCTTCTTACGCGCAGCAACATCCAATTGCTTCTGAGGTGGAATCTTGATAAATGAGCCGGCAGAAGCTTCACGATCGATAGGCACAACAGCCAATCCATTCTTAGCTGCCCCTCTAATTCTCAAATATGCTTTCAACAATCTCTCATCGATGTATTTCTGCATCGCCTCAGACTGCTTGATCAGGATCTCTTCTTCTTTCTTCGTTTCATCTACGATCTCACCAAGCTCACCTTGCTTAGCATCTAGGTCTCCTTTTCTTTCATTCAAATTGTCTTCACTAGCTCCAACGATCTCTTCCTTCTGGTCTTTAGTAGCAAGGTGCTCGTTGATCTTCTTTTCACAAAGTTGAATCTCAAGAGTTTGGTATTCTATCTCCTTAGTCAAGGATTCGAACTCACGGTTGTTACGCACGTTGTTCTGTTGCTCCTCGTACTTTTTGATCATGTTTTTCGACTCTTCTATGGCGTTCTTCTTCGCCGAAATCGCCTCATCGACAGTGTCAATCTCCTTGCGGTAATTGGCCACACGAGTCTCTAGACCTGCGATCTCATCTTCCAAGTCCTGCACCTCCAAAGGAAGTTCACCTCTAACGATTCTGATCTTGTCGACTTTCGAATCAATAACCTGCAAATCGTAAAGAGCTCTTAGCTTTTCTTCTGGGGTTGTCGCAGTTTTCTTGCTCATCCTACTAGGTAGTTAACGGGGTTCGTGTTGATTTCCGTAAAATGGAGCGCAAAATTAGGGAATTTTTCCCTTAGAATCTGACCAAATAGGTCGATGGTAAATTGTTCGCTTTCAAAGTGCCCAATATCAGCAATGACAAGGCTTCCGTCAGCATCGAAGAACTGATGATATTTGTAATCCGCAGTGATGAATACGTCGGCCTTAGCTCGGATGGCATCATTTAGCAGAAAACTACCCGATCCACCGCACACTGCAATTCGTTCTACCTCGTCTTTCAAGACAGCCGTATGCTTGATCACATCGCACTTGAAAGCAGCTTTGACTTGTTTCAAAAAATCTAGAGTTTTAATTGGCTGGGTGAGATTCCCAATCATTCCCGCACCTACACCTTGATGTGATTTTTGAACTGGGTAAAGATCATACGCTACTTCTTCATAAGGATGCGCTTTGGTCATCGCTCCGATAACGCGAGAGATTCGCCAATTCTCAACGATCACTTCAAGCCTATGTTCTGACTCAGAGTGCCTCTCTCCAATTTCACCTACAAAGGGGCCTGAACCATCACCAGCCTTAAAAGTCCCTTCCCCTGCTACACCAAAACTACATTCCGAATAATCGCCAATATTTCCTGCACCTGCTTCAAAAATGGCCGAGCGTACTTTCTCCTTCGCTGTGTCAGGCACAAACACTGTCAATTTGGTTAACTGACCAGGCTTTGGGCTAAGAATCTCCAAATTCTCAAGCCCGAGACGATCACAAATCTCCTTGTTCACCCCAGATATCACGTTGTCCAAATTGGTGTGACAAGCGTAAATCGCAATATCATGTTTGATCGCTTTAATGATCACACGCTGAATGTAATTCGAGCCATTAAACCTTTTCAATCCGCTAAAAACAATAGGGTGATGCGCAATGACTAGGTTGTGCCCTAACGATATGGCTTCGTCAATCACTTCTTCAACGCTATCCAGACACAAAACGGCGCCCGATATTTCCATGTCACGATTCCCCGTGATAAGTCCGCTATTATCGTAATTCTCCTGTAATGATGATGGCGCTATCGATTCGATATGCTCCAATATTTGCTTGAGCCTCATTTCGTAAGTTTGAACCTTTGGTTTCGACGCTAAATTTATGCAAGTAATAAGACTGTTAGGCCTTCCATTTTCATTGCTTTATTCTTGCGTGCTCTACATGCGCAATCGTTTCTACGATTGGGGCATTCTAAAGTCTAGCAAAACACCTATCAAGTCAATTGTAGTGGGGAATCTAAGCCTTGGTGGAACGGGCAAATCACCGATGGTGGAGTACCTCATTCGTCATTTCATTTCCAAAGAAGACATCGCCATGGTCAGTCGTGGTTTCGGAAGAAAGACTCAAGGCATGATCATCGGATCTCCAAAAAGCTCGGCTTCCGACATAGGAGATGAACCGATGCAAATTTTAGGCAAATTCCCTTCTATCCGCTTGATTGTTGATTCTAATCGCAACAATGCCCTAGACCACGCCTCGGAGACCAAATGCTCACTGGCGATTTTGGACGATGCATACCAGCACAGGGCCGTCGCCGGAGATTGTAATATCCTCCTGACTAGATTTGATCGCCCTTGGTTCAGCGACCGGGTTATTCCGAGCGGAACACTCAGGGACCATCCTAGAGAAAGAAATAGAGCAAATATTGTCGTTGTCACCAATTCACCGACTTCATTATCAGAGAAGGAAAGGATCACTTTCAGCGACAAATTGAGAGTTAATTGCCCGGTGTATTTTGCATCTACAGTCTACTTGCCGCTCCGAAATGTGTTTACGAACGAAGAACAATCTTGGCCAAAAAAAGTTGTTGTACTATCCGGAATTGCCAACCCGAGCGCGCTCATTACAGAGATCACCAGTCACTCATTGATGTTAAATCATTTGAAATTCCCAGATCATCACGCTTTCAGCCCAAATGACATCAAAAAACTGCGTGATATAATTGGTAGTTTTGCAGATCCTGATGTTGCTTTGATAACTACAGAAAAAGACACATGTCGACTTCAGGAATTTGAGAACGAACTTGTTGGAATAACCGTGCTGGTTCTTCCAATTCAGATAAATATTCATGATGATGCCAATTTCAAAAGGTGCCTCGATCAAAAGCTATAGCGCATTTCTTGTCCTATTGGGAGTTTTCTCGATGACTGTTTACGCGCAAGACTCATCTAATTGCGAATTGATCTACCAGTGGTCGAATGACACCATTCCAGCCACAACGGCTCACGCGAATGTCTATAATGACATTTGGGGCTATGAGGCTGATGGACGTGAATATGCAATTATGGGCTCTACTGCAGGCACGCACATTTTCGATCTTACGGATGAGGGACAAGAAGCTGAAATCGCTTTTATTGAAGGCGCAGTTACTGGAACTCAAATGGTTCACCGAGATTTTCACACCTACGCTGGATACCTATACGCAGTGGCCGACGAGGGACCAAGCACACTTCAAATCATTGATCTTCACAATCTTCCTGTTTTCGTGGAAGTGGTATACGATTCAAGCAATTTGATCCAAAGAGCTCACAATATTTTTATTGATGAGGAGGCAGGAATCATGTATAGGTGTGGTGGAAACCATCAGCTGAGTCTCTACTCGCTCCAAGAACCCACTGCCCCAACGTTGATCATCAATTGTCAATTGGAAGTTCCTGATTGGACTCAATCGGTAGGCTACGTGCACGACATCTATGTAAAAGATGGAATAGCATACTGCAATGCTGGTGGAGATGGTCTTTGGATTGTGGATTTCAGCACGCCAACTGAGCCTGTAACATTGGGGTCATTGACCGATTATGAAGATCAGGGATACAACCATTCTGGATGGCTACACAATAGCGGAAACACATACGCTCTTGCAGATGAGACACATGGAATGCGAATTAAAATTTTGGACGTTAGTGATCCTTCGGATATTGAGATCATAAGCTTTGTTGAATCAGCGGTTCATGATTTCTCAATTCCACATAATCTGATATTTCAGGATGACTTCCTTCACGTCTCGTACTATGTAGATGGTTATTATGCGTGGGACATGGCCAATCCAGCGAATCCACAGCTATTCGCTTACTACGACACTTCAGATTGGCCTCATTCATTGGGCTACAAAGGCGCGTGGGGCGTTTATCCATTCTTAAGTAGCGGAAAAATGCTAGTCTCTGATATGCAAGAAGGCTTATTCGTCTTACAGCTGGGAGCAAATAATATTGCTGACATCCAGACTTTGGATCTTCAGGTCAGCCCCAACCCCGCAGCCGAGACACTTTCATTTTCTCTGCCAAATGAAAGCGCCAAAAGCATGTTGACAATCGTGAACATCAGCGGAGATATTATACTGCAGGAAATCATGAGTGGCGTCGGAGTTCAGACTGTTGAGCTGCCTTCAAACATGGCTTCAGGAACCTATGTAATCAATCTCGCTGGACTTGGATATCAGTCATCGAGCACCTTCATCAAGCAATAATCTCATGAGAATTTACAAATCAATAACCACTTCATTTTCAATCTTTTTACTTGCAATCCTAGCGGGTTGCGGAGTGGGCTCGTCTAATCAAGCAGGAGTTTGTGGAACAATCTCCAACGCGGAAGGAGAAACGGTTTATCTAGAACGTTTTACCAATAAAAAACTGGTAAAAACCGACTCGGCAAAAGTAGATGCCTCTGGAAATTTTTCAATCATTCCAACTCCAGCTTTGGAATTAGATTACTACCGTATCCTACTTAGCAGCGGGGGGACTTTAATGATCCTCACAGATAGCAGCGAGTGTTTGAAAATTACGGCAGATGGATCTGATCTCAATGCTACTGCTTCGGTTTCTGGCTCAGTAAATACAGGTCAACTCATTGAGCTATCACAAAGCCTTGCCCCTATGAGAGCATCAGTGATCACAGAGAAAACTAATTTGAAGGATCGTTCTAAATCGACTGAAGAGTTAAGTCAAAGCAAGTCGAATATCACAGAAGCGAAGAAGCAGATGAAGGTGGCGACCCTTGATTTCATCAAGAAATACCCAGGATCACCAGCGACATTGACTGCATTATCTGAATTGAGTTTGAAGACCGATATCGGATTTTATGAGAAAGTCCTAGACGAAACTAGCTCAGAGTTTAGCCATTCCTTTTATTACCAAATCATCAAGCAACAGACGCAAAACGCCAAGCAAAAAGCAAACGTAGCATCACAACAAAACAATCGAAGCCAAAGTAAATACAGCGTGGGAATGGAAGCTCCTGACCTGGTAATGAATGACCCAGATGGCAACGAGCTAAAGCTCTCTGACTTGAGAGGAAAAGTTGTTTTGCTTGACTTTTGGGCTTCCTGGTGCGGACCTTGTCGTCGAGAAAACCCTCACGTAGTGCACTCCTACGAAAAATACAATAAAGAAGGCTTCGAGGTCTTCAGTGTTTCTTTAGATAGATCCGTTGACCCTTGGAAGAAAGCAATTGCACAAGATGGCCTACTATGGCCATATCATGTAAGTGATCTCAAAGGATGGCAAAGTGACGCCTCTTCTCTATACGGCGTACGTTCAATCCCAAGTGCTATGCTTCTGGATCGAGATGGGAAAATCATTGGCAACAACATGCGAAGCGCAGTTCTCACCAACAAGCTGAAGGAAATTTTTGGGCACTAGCCAATTTTAAAGCTAATTAATCTAGAGGTTTACCTACCGTGAGCAGCACCCAGCAGCTTCCCCAAGGGAAAAAAATATACTTCGCCTCTGATTTCCACTTGGGAATTCCAGATCACGCATCAAGTTTGGTTCGTGAAAAGAGAATTGTCAAATGGCTCAAAGAATCAAGTAAAGATGCACACAGCATTTTTCTTGTTGGTGACCTATTCGATTTTTGGTTCGAATACAAACACACCGTTCCTCGAGGCTTCACACGATTGCTCGGCACCATTTCGGAGTTGTGTGATCAAGGAATCAACATTCACATTTTCACAGGAAATCATGACATGTGGATCTTCGATTATTTACCGAAGGAAACAGGAGCAAAGCTTCATCGAGCGCCTGTCCAACTTCAGTTCAACGACAAGAAGTTTTTTATCGGCCACGGAGACGGACTAGGCCCAGGTGATAAAGGGTATAAATTCATCAAGAAGGTATTTGCATCCAGACTGTGCCATTGGCTTTTTGCAAGAATTCATCCCAACTTCGGAATTTGGCTAGCCAATTTCTGGTCAGGAACCAGTCGCGATGCGCATAAAGAAGAGGACAAGATATTCTTAGGAGAAGATCAAGAATGGCTGGCCATTTATTCAAAGGAAATTCTCGAAAAAGAACATTTCGACTATTTCATATTCGGACATCGACACATGGTGATGGACATTCAGGTTGGCGAAAATAGCCGGTACATAAACCTTGGGGACTGGATCACCAACTTCTCCTACGGTGTTTTTGACGGCAGTTCGTTCGAAATTCTCCGAGCTACTGACTAAGCTAACCTCGCAGCCAAATCAACCAGACGATGACTGTAGCCAATTTCATTGTCATACCACCCCACAACTTTCACCATTCTTCCGATAACCGAGGTCAATTGCGAATCGAAGACGCAAGAGAAAGGACTCCCTATAATATCTCGGCTAACCAAGGGCTCATCACTGTATTCTAATACTTGCAGATCAAAATTGGCAGAAGCAGCTTTAAAAGCCTGGTTTACCTCATCGGCTGATACTCTCCTTTTCGCAACGCAGGTAATATCTGTCAGCGAACCATCCGGCACGGGCACTCGAATGCCGCAACCTCCAAGATCGAAGGCAAGATGTGGGAATATCTTTGTCAAGGCTTTTGCTGCTCCAGTGGTCGTAGGCACAATTGACTGCGATGCTGCTCTAGCCCGCCGAAGGTCTACATGAGGCGCATCGTGCAAATTTTGATCAACAGTGTAAGAATGAATTGTGCTTATATAGCAACTTTCGATGCCGCAGATTTGATCTAGCAGCTGGACCATTGGAGCCGCATTATTGGTGGTACAAGATGCATTTGAAATGATGGGGCCAGCATTTTCTAGAATATGCTCATTAACTCCCAAAACCACCATTGGCATGGAATCGTCTGCAGGCGGAACAGTGAGAATGACTTTTTGGGCTCCTGCAGCCAAATGACCTGAACACAATTGATGTGTCTTAAACTTGCCGCTGCTTTCAAAAACGACATGGGGCTGGAGAGAATGCCAGTCGCATGCTTCAGTTGTTTGGTGACTTGAATAGCGTATTGAGTTTCCGTTGATAATCAAGCTATCGCCCTTAGACCCAACTTGTCCGTTAAATCGCCCGTGTACGCTGTCAAACCGAAACAGGTATTCCATCGTTTCCAAGGGAGCTAAATCATTGATTCCAACAACCTCAAAACGATCGTCGTTTACCAAGACTCTTGTTAGCATGCGGCCAACCCGACCAAAACCGTTTATTGCAACTTTAATCATGAGCAAAAAAAGGCCCCTGAAAAAGTCAGAGGCCTTGATTCATTTATGTGAATTCTTTCTTAGTCAAGGACTACGAACTTTCCAGTTGAGCTTTGGTCACCAGCATCCATGTGTATGATGTAAGTGCCCGTACTAAGCTCGCTGATATTCATTGACAATGTATGGTTTCCTTGTCCCTTGCGAATCTTTTCTTGTTGTACAACAAGCTCTCCTCTCAAATTGTATACATACAAGTTGATGTCTTGAGAGCCATTCAAGTCAACATTCATATAGATGTTCTCGCTAGTCGGGTTTGGATATACAAGAAGCTGCTCCATCTCGTCTTGAGCGAAATCATCTTGCTCATCAACTCCAACAAATGAGAGTGACTCGCTTCTAAAGATACCACGACCGTGTGTTCCAGCGTAGATAGTTCCTTTATTGGTAGGTGCTCTCCAAGTCAAATCCGTAGCTATTTGCTGCTGGCGAATAGAGAACGTTGGACAAGCATCAATACCTGTTGACTGAGCGGCATCCATTGGCTCATTTCTTTGAACCCATTCAGTTCCATCAGCTCCTCCACCTGTATCAGTTACGAATACTCCGAATTCAGTTCCTACAACTATTGTCTGTCCTGTATTATCGCTCACGTCAATGATCGCATCGTAACAAGGCATTCTCGCCATATCGTTGCTGATTGGAAACCAAATATCCTCCCAAATAGGTGCATCATCTAGTGCATTCCATGTCTCGCGAACTTTACCGTTACTAACAGTTCCATACCCTCCGATTGTGATAACCAAGTGATTCACATCATTAGGGTCAGGTGCAATTCCGGTAATGGTTCCACCAGCTTGACCAAGGATAGTAGTATTATCAAGCAAATTGACATCCTCAACACTCCATAAACTATCTAGACCAGACAGTCTTGAAAGAGAACCTCCCCAGCTACTGTAGAATAGATTGTTGCCATCAGCAGTAAATTCTTGCGCTTTTACACCGCTTCCAGGAGCAGTATTAACCACCTTCCACCAATCAGGAGAAGTATTCATGTTAAGAGCCTCTCTTGTGATCCAGATTCCATTTGTACCATTAAACGCTATACTGAACAGACCTGTGTAATTGTCGAGTATCTGGCGATTCTCGCGAACACTTTCTACTGAATCAGCGCCATATGTGTACACATCCACGCACCACTCCGTGATATCATAATTGATCTGATCCATGTACGTAGTGTCATAACCCGTCACTATGATAATTGAATCTGAAAATGTGACTGGCTCATCGTTAATGATGATGACCGTATCCCAGTAAATAATCTCTGTTAGTTCGATGATCTCATCGATTACAGATACAGTGTCAATCGGAACACTATCTATGTCGCATTCTTCAACTTGACTAATAATATCTTGTGCATCCAACCACCAATAGTTTGGATCACTCTCAAGCAACTCAGTCGACGTAAATTCAGGTCGGTGAATTACCGGCCAATAGTGCAACGTATCTCCTTCTTCAAAGGTGTATTGGAATGGGATATTCAAATTGTTTGTGAACAATGTGATCTGAACCAACTCCTCATCATTTGGATTAGGATCATAGATGTTAGAATCTGCAAGATTTACCATCGTTACATATTGCTGAGAATCTTCATCCTCGGTATCCTCAAAGTTTCTAACGCAAGTGTAAAACCCGCCAATATCACCTTCATCATTTTGAAGATCAATGATCTCGTCATCAAAGAATTGACCGCCAGCACCGTTGCTATCAAAACGACCTAACTTACCATTCTGGGAAGTCGCAAATGAAACAACTTGATCTTGGTATGTGGCTTGCGAAATGTCACAATCAAATCCATCTCCTCCAAATACCGAAATCGCTTCTTGCTCAGTACTAAATGAGTCGTCGCCTAATATGACAAGAGAACCATTATCCTGAGTTCCACCTATTACCGGCATTCCTGAAGAGATACCAATTCCGTAAAACTGAGTCACATTATAACCACGATTTGCGGCGAAGAATGTTTGTCCGTTATCAGTTGATTTAAAGATTCCCCCATCACAACCTATGTACAGATCTCCGTTTGGAGCGTTTATAAATTCGTGAATGTCAGAGTGAACATAAAGGTCAAAAGCACCGAAACCGAAATTGTATGCTACTTGCTCAGGCTGTCCTTGTGAAGTCACTTTCCACATAGTAACACCTCCAATAAAAGCTGTCTCAGGGTCAATTGCACTTTGTATCAGAGCAAGATCATAACGTCCTTGGTTATTATCCCCCATTGGGTTGTACTCAGCAATTTGATCAGGCCAAACTTCGTTCCAGTTGCCACCTCCGTTTCCAGAGTGCCATACACCTCCCATTGCGCCACCACCTGTAGTGTACAGTGCAAAGCAATGGTTAGGATCTAAATCACTAACAGAAACTCGAGCTCTACCCATACTTGATGGTAGATCTCCGTTTGATCCATAAAGCTGATCGAAAGACTGACCGCCGTCTGTAGATCTATGAAGTCTTCCAGGCGCCATTGACACCAACATAACTGACCCGTCTGCAGACATATCAATGTCCTCACACATTCCGCTGATGATCCCGTCTTGTTGTCCCATCACGAGCTCATCACTACCTGCGTCGTAGTATCCAAAACCAGCATCACCACCAATCCAAACTCGATCTGCATCCAAGGCATCTCCTTCGAGTGTGTTAATTGTATTCCAATTGGAACCTGCATTCTGCCATGCCGGTGTAGTACCATCAATAACCGACCAAGTTTCACCATTATCGGTAGAGCGAAATAGCCCAGCTCCTAATCCAGAAGATGAACCATTTCCAGAAGGGCCTACTTCGAAATCATTTCCTGTACCTACATAAATATCTCCATTTAGCGTCTGGCTAATTGAACCTACAATACACTGAGGGAAACCAGCAACGCTATTCCAATTGTTACCGCCATTTACAGATTTCCAAAGACCTCCACCAACTGAGCCAGCGTATACCGTTTGATCATCAACAACCAATACGGCTCTTGTTCGACCTCCAACGTTGTCTGGCCCCATCTCTATCCACGACAGATCATTCTCGCGACTTGACCCTTGAGTGATACGATTGTGGTCAGCAACTGCGCTTCGCATTCTGCTCCAATCGCTAGATTCAATTTTACCCGTCTCCAAATTACCACGGAGGTGGTTGTAAATCCATTGCATCCCCTCAGCCGATGAAGCCTTATTCATCGCATCACGAGGTGTATACTCACTTGTGTTGTTTGGGGGATCTAGTGAGATGAGCACAGTCACCGCGACTAGTGCTAAAATCGAAAACAGTCCAATCTTAAAATTCATAGTAAAAACAAGTTTTGCCAAATACGAAACGGTGGGCAATTTACAATAATTAGCCAATCAGAAAATCACATTTTAAACAAGAATAAAATCTAAAGTATACAAGTCCAGAAAACACTCTAAAACACGTGCTTTTCAGCATGATACGAGGACCTAACCAATGGGCCAGACTCCACAAATCGAAAACCTTTCTCAAGTCCAATTTTCTCGTAACGGGCAAATGCTTCGGGCGTTATGAACTCGGCCACGGCCAAATGCTTCGGTGTCGGCTGCAGGTATTGACCTAATGTCAACACATCGACCCCCACCGACCTGAGATCGTCCATTGCCTCAATTACTTCAGCTTCAGATTCTCCCAAACCAAGCATAATTCCGGATTTGGTTTTCATCCCAGCTTGTTTGAGTCGTCGCAAAACTTCCAGACTACGGTCGTATTTAGCTTGAATTCGCACTTCTTTGGTCAACCTTCGAACTGTTTCCAAATTGTGTGAAACAATGTTTGGAGCGACGTCGATAATTCGCTTCAAGTTCTCCCATTTCCCACCAAAATCTGGAATCAAAGTCTCCATTGTGGTTTCCGGTGACTGACGCCGAATTGCTCTTACTGTCATTGCCCATCTATCTCCGAACCTCCATCCTCAAGGTCATCGCGATCCACCGATGTGATTACCGCATGTTTAATCTCCATTAGCTTGATCGATTGGGCAACGCGAGCTGGCTCAAAAGGATCGGCATCCTCTGGACGACCGGTATTAACGGCACAAAATCCACAGGATCGCGTGCACGTATTTCCAAGAATCATGAATGTTGCTGTTCCAGCTCCCCAACACTCACCCATGTTCGGGCAGTTTCCACTTTCACAGATGGTATGCAACTTGTAGTCGTCCACAAGCCCTCTAACCTTCTTATAGCTTTCACCAGTTGGAAGTTTGACACGAAGCCATTTAGGCTTACGTTGGGAATTGGTTTTGCCGACCAGAGCGTTTTCCGTCATCGTTTGTTGTACTTCTTACCTACGAACAAATTCACATACAGCGTGAGGAAATAGCGTCGATTGTCGATACCTTCTAATTCACCAACCTCTTCAGCCATAATCGGAACTCGGTTAGCGTAGGCATCTAGCACTCCGCCAATTTCCATCCCTTTCAATCGATCCTTCTCGCTGCTAAACTCAAAATTGAACGCAAATTTAGCGAATGCGCCGGGATGAATAGCCAATTCATTCAGCCCATTCAATCCAGATGCTCTACCGTATATATCGTCAAAGTAATGCCGGTCAGGATCATACTTCTCTACGGCGAGGTAATCGTACGGAATACTAGGGTACCCAATCTCAAGATAGACTGGTTTTGTCAAGCCCAAAGAGGCTCCAAAACCCCAAGAATACGCTACCTGCACCCCAGATTTCCGTAGCTTGTCAGTCAGGATTCGCTTCCTGCCTATTCCAGGTCGCAGAATGAAAAAACTATTCACCTTTCCGTAGACATAGCTCTTGGAGTTGTCATAAACAGGATTGAAGCTCTTTATCTCTTTTTCATGCTTCATGTGAAGCATATCTATGGAATAGAGCATTATTTTATGCGCTCCCTTATACTTGCCTAGGGTAAATGTGCCCCCTATACCATGAGTATGGAGATTAAGACCTCCATAATGTTGGTGGCTGTAGATGATCACTGGCTCTTCATAGAGCTCCGATTGGGCGACAACAAGATTGCCCAAAGAGAGTAACATCAAGAATATCGTGATCCTAATCATTCTAAATGAAGTAAAATTGAATCTCAAAACTACTAATATTTAACGCCTAAACTGCCACAATAGTTTATGACAAAAATGACGATATCTTACAGCGGAAACCTTCGATGTGAGGCGACCCACATTCAATCGGGAAGTCAATTACAAACCGATGCTCCGCTAGACAACAATGGAAAAGGAGAGCTCTTTTCACCTACCGACCTATTGGCAACATCCCTAACGACGTGCATGATCACAGTAATGGGAATAGCAGCTGAAAAAAACGGATTTACTCAAGGTGAGGTCAACGCAGAAGTGGAAAAAATCATGGCCGCAGACCCAAGACGAGTTCAAAAAGTACGAATTAATATCACTTTTGAGAACTCCTCCTATTCAGATAAACAAAAAGACATTTTGGAGAGGGCAGCACTAAACTGTCCTGTAGCAAAAAGCCTGAATCAAAGCTTGGTTCAGGCTGTGGAATTCTTTTATAGATGAGCAACCGGCTATTCGGCTACTGGCAACTCAACGTCTGAGTATGCTGCACACGCCTGCTTGTGCGGTGTACAAGAAGCCATCATTGCTCCCATGAACAAGACGATTGCGGCTATTCCAAATACTTTTTTCATGATTACAGGGTTTAAAATTGTGGTTTCACTTGCGGTTCCATCACAAATTTAGGTGGGTATACGCGCTACGTTCGTGATGGTTTCAAAACTTTATCAACATACAGACCTAAATTCGTCTTACAAGGCTAACGCTGAATTTTTGACATTTATTTCAAATGCTCCAAAATTTCTGTTTCGGTTGTTTGTGCTGACCTTACTTTTGCTTCTATATTCCATAGAAACACAGTCACAGCGTACCTTTCAAGTAAATTACTCCGTGAATGATTTCGATTCCGAGGTGATTGACTATACGGATTCAACAGAGCTCAAATCCCTACAATCCCAATTGATTCTTGATTGGCAAAGTCGAGGATATTTGACCGCGAATTATCGAGAAATCACGGCTGAAAGCGCCGAAATCGAATTGGG
>Ga0206679_10001229_pt1 | contig 21230 bp, 23 predicted proteins | sample M110012015metaG_FD_155464 | JGI IMG/M metagenome (GOLD analysis project Ga0206679, IMG submission 155464) | Ammonia-oxidizing marine archaeal communities from Monterey Bay, California, United States - M1 100m 12015 | ecosystem: Environmental > Aquatic > Marine > Intertidal zone | place: USA... | reverse complement strand
AGAAAATGGAAAAAATAATTGTTTTAGATTTTGGTTCCCAATACAGTCATTTAATCTGTAGAAGAATTAGAGAGTTTTCTGTCCATGCAGAATTAGTTCCATATGACATAACTCCAGAAGAATTAAAGAAGAGGAACCCAAAAGGGATTATTTTTTCAGGAGGACCATCAAGTGTTTATAGTGAAAATGCACCAAAGCCAGATGAAGAATTGTTCAATTTTGATTTACCATTACTAGGAATTTGTTATGGTCATCAATTGATTGTAAATAAATTTGGAGGTAAAGTGAAACGTGCAAACAAAGAATATGGCTCGTCACTTCTTACCATGGATAAAAATTCAGGCCTGCTAGAAGGAATTGGTGGGTCAATACGTGCATGGATGAGTCATGGAGATGAAGCAGAAGAGATTCCAAAAGATTTTGAAGTTATTGGTCATACAGAGAATTCACATGCTGCAGCTATAGCAAATACTAATCGTACTGTGTTTGGAATTCAATTTCATCCAGAAGTGGTTCATACAGAACGAGGGACTGATATTTTGAAAAATTTTGTTTTGAATGTCTGTAAAACAAAACAAGAGTGGACAATGGAGGGATTTGTAGAGAAGACTGTTAAGGAGATTTCGGAGATTGAAGGAAATGTTTTGTGTGGCGTTAGTGGAGGAATTGATTCAACAGTTGCCGCATTATTGATACATAAGGCAATTGGAGATAGATTAACGGGAGTTTTTGTAGACAATGGATTATTGCGATTGAAGGAATCTGAAGAGATTGAAGATATGTTTGAGAAGAATTTTTCATTGAATTTTCATAGAATTGATGCAAGAGAAAAATTCCTTTCAAAATTAAAAGGAGTCACTGATCCTGAGCAGAAGAGAAAGATTGTTGGAGAAGAATTTATTCAAGTATTCACTGATTTTGCAAAAGAGAAAGGTCCGTTTAGATGGTTAGCACAAGGTACACTTTATCCAGATGTAATTGAGAGTGGAGTGTCAAAAGGTCCTGCTGCAGTTATAAAATCTCATCACAATGTTGGAGGATTACCAGATTGGTTAAATCTAGAAATTTTAGAACCATTAAGAGAATTGTATAAGGATGAAGTAAGAGATGTTGCAAGAATTCTAGGAGTCCCAGAAAGACTACTGAAAAGACATCCTTTTCCAGGACCAGGACTATCAGTCAGAATTATTGGTGAAATTACTCCTTCAAAATTATCAATTTGTAGAAAAGCGAGTAAGATTGTCGAGGATGAATTATGGGATGCCGGAGTTTATGATAAGGTTTGGCAAGCATATGCCGCAGTAGGTGATGATAAAGCCGTAGGGGTGGTAGGAGATGAACGAAAGTATGGAAGAATTGTTACAGTTAGAGTTGTTGATTCAATAGATGCAATGACTGCAGACTGGACAAGACTTCCAGATGGAGTATTAGAAAAAATTAGCAATAGAATTACCAATGAGATTGATGAGGTGACTTGGGTTTCATATGTGATTTCAAGTAAACCGCCTGCTACTATTGAGCCTCAATAAATTATAACATACAAGCGCCAAAAACACCTGCTGAATCACCAAGCTTATTTTTTACAATTGGTGTATCAAATTTATCACTAAACACTTTATTGTAAACAGAAGTTTTTCCCTCGTTGTAAAGAAAATCAATGTTTGATACACCACCACCAAGGACAATAATATCAGGATCTAAGATATCAATTACATTTGCCAAAGATATGCCAAAATTATCAAGGAATGATTTTTTCCAAGATGCAAACTTTGGATTATTTTCATTTTTTACAATTTCAGGGAGGGATTGTATTTGACCAGATAATTGTTGCCAGTGCGTTTCTAACGCAGGACCACTAATGTATGCTTCAACACATCCTTTTTTTCCACAATAGCAAAGATTTCCATCATTATGAAGACAATGATGTCCCCATTCCCCAGCAATTCCCGTTCTTCCATGGTGAATTTTTCCATTTATTATGATTCCACCACCAACTCCAGTACCCATAATTACTCCAAACATAACATTGGAATTTTTTGCCACACCAAGTTTTGCCTCGGCTAAGGCAAAACAATTAGCATCATTTTCAATAGCTATTTTCTGATTCAAAATTTCTTCTAGATCTGTTTGAATTGGTTTGCCGGTAAGACATTGTGTATTACTATTTTTTAGGAGACCAGAATCCAGCGATAATGTTCCAGGAGTGCATATTCCAATACTAAGTTCTTCATTAGATTTACAAGATAGATCAAGTATTAAATTTTTTATTGATATCAGAATCGAGTCATAACCCTGTTCTTTATTGGTAGAAATTCTTTTTCTTTCAATAGTCTGATAATTATTATCAGTGAGTATTCCTTCAATTTTTGTTCCACCTAAATCAATGCCAATTTTATTCATGTAATGTGAAGAAAATGGACGATAGATAAGTTCTCAGTGGATTTTATATCTAAAAAACTGTTAAACTGTTCATGAAAAGCGGTTCTAATAGCAACCTACAAAATTTTTGCCGTCATAGCCAACCATTACAAGAATTGTCATTTTGTATGTAGGACTTTTGTTGTTAAGAACCGCTTTTTGAGAAATTTATCCCATTGGAGGCATTCCAGGAGGCATTCCACCACCAGAACCGCCAGAAATTGCAATTACATCATCGATTCTTAGAATCATTGATGCAGCTTCTGTAGCAGATTTGATAATCTGTTCTTTTACTACAACTGGTTCTACAATGTTTAGAGATAACATATCAGCTACTTTTCCTTCTCTTGCATTAATTCCTGTCCATTTTTTGCCTTCGCTTTGTTTTGCACGTAATTTAACCATAGTATCAATAGGATCCATTCCTGCATTTTCAGCAATTGTTAATGGAATTATTTCTAGTGCTTCAGCAAATTTGTTAATAGCTAATTGTTGTCTACCTTCAAAACGTTCAGACCAATCTTTCAAAAATGATGCTAGTACTGCTTCAGGTGCACCACCACCAGCAACAATTTCTGGTTTTTCAATTACATCTTTTACAACCATTAATGCATCATGTATGGAACGGTCAACTTCATCAACTACACGTTGAGAACCACCACGTATCAATAATGTTACAGATTGTGGGTTTTTACAACCTTCAATGAAAACCCATTTATCGGATTCAACTTTCTTTTGCTGAACCAGGTTAGCTGCTCCTAGATCTTTTTCAGAAATATCTTCAATGTTTGAAGTAATACGTGCACCTGTTGCTTTTGCAAGTTTAGTCATATCACTTTCTTTTACACGTCTAACTGCCAAGATTCCATGCTTTGACAAAAAGTGTTGTGCCATGTCATCAATTCCCTTTTGACAGATTACAACATTGGCTCCAATTGAATGAATTTTATCCACCATGGTTTTTATCATTCTATTTTCTTCTTCTAAGAACATTTGCATTTGTGTTGGATCATTAATTCTAATTTCTGCACTCATCTCTGTTTTTTCAATTTCCATTGCAGTATTCAATAATGCAATTTTAGCTTGTTGAATTTTTGTTGGCATTCCAGAATGAACTACTTCTTTATCCAAAACAATTCCTTTGATTAAGGTAGTATCTTGAATTGAACCACCAGCCTTTTTCTCAACTTTAAGGTTATCAAGATCTACAGACGGTTTATCATTAGTTGTTTCTGTTATGTTCATAATAGCATCAACAACAATTTTTGAAAGAGGTTCACTATCTTCAGAGATTAATTTTGATTCCATACTTGTACTTGAGATTTTTAACAAAGTTTCTCTATCGTTAGGAGTTACTTTTTTTGAAATTTCAGATAATATTTCTAGTGCTTTTTCAGATGCTGCTTGAAATCCTTCGATGATAACTGAAGAATGAACGTCTTTTTTGAGTAATTCTTCAGCCTTTGCTAACAATGTTCCAGCAAATATAACAGATGAAGTAGTTCCATCTCCAACTTCAGTATCAATTGTTTTTGAAATTTCAATCATCATTTTAGCAGCTGGATGTTGTGCATCAATTTCTTTTAGAATTGTAGCACCATCGTTTGTAATTGTTACATCGCCTAAGGAATCAACTAGCATTTTATCTAAACCGCGTGGACCCAAACTTGATTTTACAATGTCACAAACCATTTTTGCAGCCATGATATTGTTTTTTTGAGCGTCTCTACCTTTTTCTTGTAAAGCACTTTCCTTTAGGACTAAAACTGGTCCATTTGGTGTTTGTTGAATTGAGGCCACGAAATATTTTCGTTAAATCCCCTTTTTATACTGTAGTCTGGATCGTTGGTATGAATTTTCTTGCTTTTACATCTACAATTCCACTATACATTATTCGAATGTCTGGTAATGCCAAAAAAGGCAAGAATAGAGGTATAAGATGTGGTTTCTTAAATTTACAGCCAGAATCTAATAAAACATCATTAATTTTTGTAAAGTTAGTAGTTACTTTGTCAATTGAATCAGTGGATATTATTCCACCCATTTGGAAAGGTAATGATGCCAAAGTTTTTCTATTTTTTACAACAATTAATCCACCTTGTGATTTAACAAGTTTGTTGGCTGCATCAGCCATGTCCTTCTCATTTGAACCAATTACAATCATATCATTCTCATGAAAACTCCATGTGGATGCAAACGCACCAATATCAGCACCAAAATTTTTTAAAAAACCAATTGTCTTAGTTTTACTACCAAACGTTCTATCCATTGCAGTCACCTTCCAAATATCTTTATCATATGATGCCATAACATTAGAATCTTTAACACTCAAATCGGTAGTATCTTTTTTTGTTACAATTTCAGTTTTCATTGAAATTATATTCACAATTTCAGTATTGTTTTTTGAAGTAAGAATGAAATTTTCAGTTGTTAATTTTGGAAGCTTGACAGTTTTTTGTATCCAAGTTGGTATTTTAGGGGAATGAATTATTTCTAAAATTTTTCCATTAGAAACAACGATTTTCCCACCAAGGATTACTTTGTTAATTTTTATTTTTTTATAGTCATCTAAAATTAAAATGTCAGCAATTTTTCCAGGGCCAATTCCACCAAATTCAGTTCCCATTTTATAATAATCAAAACAATTTTTTGAAGCCATGGAAATAGCATCAATTGGATTCATTCCAAGTTTAATTGATTCTCTAACACAATGATCAATATGACCAATATTTGATATATCAAATGGATCTAATCCATCTGAACAAAACATTAATCTATTTTTGTATGTTCCATGAGATAATACAAGTGGAATAATATCTTTCAAGTCTCTACGAATTGAACCTTCTCGAATCATTATCCACATTCCAAGACGTAATCTCTCTAGTACTTGATCAAAATTTATCGGTTCATGACAAGATAAGATACCAGATGAAACATAAGAATTTAATTTTTTACCACTTGCTCCAGCAGTGTGGCCATTAATTATACAATTATTTTCATGCATTTGCTTTAATGATTTTATGGTTTTAGGATCTCGCTTGGTTACCTTAATCCAGGAAAAAACTTCACCTAATCCAACAACAGAACGTAAACCAATTGCGTCTTTTTCCTCTTCAATACTGAGAGTTTTTCCATGACTGAATTTTCGATCAACAGGTAAACCTCCAGGTATTGTATGAAAAAATCTCATTGGGAGGTTTTCTGTTTGCCGTAAAAATTCCTTAAATCCACGATAACCGCATACACTCACAATATCAATAGAATCTGGAAAAAGTGAGGTTACTCCACACAGTAATGATTTTTTAACAAATTCTGCTGGAGTCAAAAAATGATCAATGTGAATATGTGGATCAACAAAACTGGGACAAACATGCTTATTTTTTACATCTAAAACTTTGGTTTTTGGACCACGAGTATGAGATGCATCGACACCGACAAATGCAATTCGATCATTTTTGATTGATATCTGGATTTTTTCTTGAATTTCATTTGTATAGACATTGATTAAAGAACAATTCTCTAAAATTAGATCTGCAGGATTATCTCCAATGGCTACTGAATTAATTTCAGAAAATGCTGATGAAAATTTAGAATGCACACCACAAGATAGCCTCAGATATTATTATACATTGAAGCGATGTTTAAATTACGGTCAGCGAGGCAAAATACTATGAATTTACCAAAAGAGACTAGATCATATTGTCCAAAATGTAAGAGTCATCAAAAAATGAAAGTATCAATTTACAAAGCTGGAAAAAGAAGAGGTTCAGCAGCAGGTGAAAGAAGACATGCCCTAAGGAAAAAAGGATATGGTGGACAAAAATTCCCAAAACTTGCAAAACCTGCTAAAACTACTAAAAAAGTTACATTAATTGAAACATGCACCACATGTAAAAAGAAAATGATGAATAAAGGAATTAGAATTAGAAAATTTGAGTTGATTGCCGTATGAAAAAAGATCATGTTTTGGTTCCTGAGCCAAACAGCAAATTTAACAAAGTAAAATGTCACGAATGTGAAGAAGAACAAATAGTGTATTCTCACAGTTCAACACAAGTAATTTGTAATTCCTGTGGAAACGTTTTATCAAAAGCTACAGGTTCAATTGCTCAGATAAATGGCAAAATTTTAGATACTGCTGAGTAATTCAAAATCAGTTTTTGTATTTACATTCAAACATACACGCTTATCGTTAATAATTAGATAATCTTCTTTTACAGGTTCTAAATTTTTAATTTCACTTGCATTAACAATAGAGATGCCTGTATGTACATAGTATTCATTATTAGATGAAATAATACATTCAGGATTTAGACCCAAAGATGATTGAAATGATTTTGTAGTAACAATACTAGTCCATGTTTTATCAGAATTTACAGCATCTACTATTTGTTTTACTATACTTTCATCTAAAAGAGGCAAATCTCCAGAAGTGACAAACACATAATCATCCAATTTTTTTAGAATATAATTTAGATCTGTAACAAAATTTTCTCCTAGAGTTTCAAATACAGTTACATTATTTTCAGCTATAATTTTTTGGGTTTGTGGAGAGTTTGGACTAGTTGCAGCAATAATTTTTTCAAAACAATTAGAGTCTTTTAATGCATCAATAACATGCAAAACAAGTGGCTTTTTGTATTCAAGTAATAGCTTTTCTTCATTACTTTGCATTCTGGTTCCTTTCCCACCAGCCATGATAAGACCAATCATAGTGAGACAAAGATTAGTAATGATGAGAGTCTTGTTATTTCATTACTTGCACCCATTACATCACCAGTAATTCCACCAAAACTCCTAGTAGATAATCCAACCAAAAACATTGTGATAGCAATTCCAATTGCAAAAACTATGAATCCACTCATTTCGCCGATAATAATGAATGGAATAATTGTAATGATTCCAGCTGTCAATAGACGTTTCTTGTCTTTCATAGAGTCCATGAAAGGAGAGTTTGAACCGATGGAGGCAGAATTTCCTAATCCAGCCATCAAAACCATTGAAAATTTTGCCATAATTTCACTAAGCAATATTATCTTGAATAATTCCATTCCACTGCTAAGCGATAATGCAATGATTACACCTATTGCATACAATACTATCGAAAAGATTCCAGCAGATCCTACAGAGAGATCCTTCATGGCTTTACGCTTTTTTTCTTTTGAACCTTTTGTCATTAGTCCGTCTGCAAAATCAGCAAGACCATCAGTATGGTGTATTCCAGTGATTACTGCTAGAGATGCAACCACAACCAAGGAAACGACTAAGGGTTCTAAATAGAGAGATAGCCCATAACCTAGAGAACCGATAATTAGTCCAATTACAATTCCTACAATTGGAAAGAGGTACATGTGTTTAGCAATAAAATCAAGATTGGAATTAGATGTTGGAATAATTGTCAGAAATGAAAAAACAGCCCCAATTTGTTTAAGCAATCAAAATCGACTCCATTAATGAAATAAATAAGATTATAGGAATAGATACAATTCCAAAGAAAAGCAATGATGTAACTTTCATCAATGCAATTGCATCTGTTACTTTTTTTGAAGTAATCTCTTGATTACCACTTCCTAATGAATAATGTTCAATTTTTTCAAATGTTGTACCTAATGCACCAGCTAAAGCAGCCATGGGATAACCTGCATTTGGACTATCTGTTTTTTTACCATCACGTTTGAAGATTGCATAACAATTTTTCCAATCATGTCCTAATAGCATTGCACCTAATACCATTGTTAATCCAGTTAATCGTGAAGGAATGTAATTTAAGATATTATCACAATTTGCCCCAAACCAACCCAGATTTTTGAACATGTAAGTTTTGTAACCAACCATAGAGTCAACAGTGTTCACAATTCTATATGCAAATGCTCCAGGTAAACCAAATAAAGCAAAATAAAACATTGGGCCTGTAATTCCATCCACAATGTTTTCACTTAGACTCTCCAAAGTTCCGGAGAGTATATGATTTTTATCTAGATTTTTTGTATTTCTTTTCACGATCATTGATAGGTTTTTTCTTGCTTGTGCTAGATCATTTTTTTGAATAGAATCCAAAACAGCTAAAGCATGAAGTTCCATTCCTCTTATTGCAATAGTCATTTTGAATAGGATTATTCCAAAGATTGTAGAGATAACAACTGACCAAAATTCAGCATTTATAAGATCAATACTAAATTCTAGACCAAACAAAACAATACAAGAAATAGAAACAGGGATTAAAACGATGAAAATGCCACCAAATTTTTCCAGATTTTGGCTGCCATTTTTCATACAAGTTGTTATAGATCCAATAAAATTTCCAATCCATGCAGTAGGATGATAACGATTTTTTGGATCTCCAAATATTAGATCTAAAATTATCGCAAAGCCAATTATAATAATTGATTCAAGAATCATTTCAAAAGTTTCTCCATTTTACGAATATTAAGACATGACTTAACAACTTTTGCGATTTTGTTTATCTCAATGTCTAATTTTTTTAAATTCGAGGTATTCCAATTAAGATTTTTGGGTGAAGTGCCAATAGAATCCTCATCAGGTATTTCAAACTTAGTCATAGGAATTGTACCAAATATTGGCAGACCTGTTTTTCGTTGTAATTTTCTATAACCTGGTTCAAGAATTTCAATATCGCCCCGAAATTTATTTATGACAAATCCTTTAACAAGGTCAAGATATTTTTTTTCAATTAATTCCATTGTACCTACAATACTTGCAAATGCACCACCTCTTTCAATATCAGTGATTAGTAAAACAGGTGATTTTGTTTTTTTAGCAATTTTCATATTTGTAATATCAAATTTCTGTAGATTAATTTCAGCAGGAGACCCAGCACCTTCAAGAAATATAATTTCATGTGATTGTGCAATTTTCTTAAAAGAGTTTACAGCTGCTTTAAAACCACTTTTTAGAACAAAGTTTTCATAGTAATTACTTGCATACATTTTTTTGAAGAATTTTCCATTTACAAATACAGAACTACGATAATTTCCTAATGGTTTTAGTAAAATTGGATTCTGAAGTGGAGTTATGCTTGTTCTTGCAGCTACCGCCTGTATGGCCTGTGCTCTAGAGATTTCAAAGTTTTTTCCAACATATGAGAAATTTGACATGTTTTGTGCTTTGAATGGAGAAACTGAGTAACCCAGATCAGAAAAAATTCTACAAAGAGCTGTAACAAGTATTGTTTTTCCAGCACCAGAAGATGTTCCTTGTATCATTAGTGATTTGACCATTTTATTTCTCCAAGTGCTTTGACTAGTATTTGATTTTCTTTTCTATTTTTTATAGCTATCCGAATATAATTTTCATTAAGACCACAAAAAGTGCTACAATCTCTAACAAGAATATTTTTTTTAAGTAGTTTCTTTTGTAGAATTTTTGAATTTATTTTTGTCTTGATTAGAATAAAGTTAGTAGAGGAATTGAAACAAGACAACCATTTTAATTTTGATAGAGAATTCATTAAAAATAAATTTTCTTTTTTTATATTTTTTCGAGATTTCTCTAGAAAATCTGAGTAACATAATGCCGCACTTGCCGCAGTTTGTGCAACATAATTTACATTCCAAGGAATTTTAATTCTTTGAAGAATACCAATTATTTTTTTGCTTCCAAGACCATAACCAATACGTAATCCAGCTAATCCAAATGATTTTGTAAAGGAACGTAGAATGAATAAGTTCTCATGAGATTTTATAGTTTTTACAAGTGATGGAAAAGAATTCGGTACGAGTTCAATGAATGTTTCATCAACAAATACCAATGTAGATTTTTTTTCAGCAGTTTTTATAATTTTCTCCATGTTCTTTTTTGATAGAATTTCACCTGTGGGATTATTCGGATTGCAAAAAAAGACAATTCCTTTTGTTGGTATTTTTGCTAGAAATTTTTCAAGATCTTCATTAAAATTCAAAGATTTGAAGTTGATAATTTTCCCACCAAAAAATTTCACTGCTTTTTCATATTCTGAAAAAGTTGGGCATGGAATCAAAACTTTGGATTTTTTATTTACGAATGTACTACAAAAATTATATATTATTTCAGTAGCGCCATTACCAACCAAAATTTGCGATTTATTGATTCCTGTAAACCATTTTAAATTTGAGCGCAATTTTGTTGATTCAGAATCGGGATAAACATTAATTTGATTTAATTGTTTTTTCAGATATTTTTTTACACCTGGATGGCATCCTAGCGGATTAACATTTGAGCTAAAATCAATTATTTTCTCATTTGGATTCTTAATTGAAAATATACCTCCGTGAGAAGCGGGAATATGCGAAATTGCGTTGATATTTGGGTTTATTTCCATAGTTTGAAATAAACTAATTCAGTATAGTATTCTTTTGGTTATTTTTCTAAAGGAATATTAACTGAAAATTGTCAAATTGGATCTATGAAAAAAAGAGTTGCTATAGTCGGAGTCACAGGTTCTGTGGGTCAAGAATTTGTACAATCGTTAGATAATCATCCATGGTTCGAAGTAACTCAAATTGCAGCATCTGAACGTTCAGCAGGAAAAATGTATCTTGATGCAATTAGGGATTCTAGTGGAATTATTGCATGGGATGTGAGTGGACCAATTCCAGAATATATCAAAAATATGAAAGTTTTAAAAATAGATGAAGTAAATGTTCAAGAATTAGATTTAATCTTCTCAGCAGTGGAATCAGAAGCTGCTAGAGATATAGAAACTAAATTTGCAAAGGATTTGCCAGTAATTTCAACATCATCTGCCTATAGATATGAAGAAGATGTGCCAATTCTAATTCCTGGAATAAATGATGAACAAGCTGAATTATTAGAAATTCAGAAGAAGAATAGAGATTGGAAAGGATGGGTTGCGCCACTTCCAAACTGTACAACTACAGGTTTAGCAATTACACTAAAACCATTACTAGAAAAATACGGTGCAAAAAAAGTAATGATGACTTCAATGCAAGCAATTTCAGGTGGAGGAAAAACTGGAGTGTCAGCAATGGGAATTACAGATAATATTTTGCCATACATACCAAAAGAAGAGAACAAAGTTAGAATAGAAACTAGAAAAATTCTTGGGAAATTAAAAGATGGAAAGATTGAAGATGCAGACATCAAAGTGAGTTGCACCTGTACAAGAGTTCCAGTAATTGATGGACATACAGAATCAGTATTTGTTGAGACAGAAAAAGAGATCGACCCTAGCGTAGCAAAAGATACGTACAATGAGTATAACAAAGACATTTCAGTTTCAGGATTGCCTTCTGCACCAGAAAAATATTATGCGTTTCACGAAGATCCAACAAGACCACAGCCTAGAATGGAAAGAGAAGTTGGGGGCGGTATGACTACTTCAATTGGTAGAGTTGAAAAAGAAGAATTATTTGAAAATGGACTAAAGTATATGTTATTTTCACATAATAAAAAAATGGGCTCTGCAAAAGGAGCAGTTCTTTTGGCAGAGATGCTTTACAAGAAAGAGAAGATTTAATCTAGAATTTTAGAAATTTTCCAATAATATCTTTATTAAAGGTAGTAATTTCTAAGATGCCGGAGAATTAAATGGCAAAGATAGATAATCTTGATTTAAAAATTCTTTCAGAATTGAGTAATGATGCATCAGTATCAGTTCCAAAATTATCAGAGAAAATTAATGTCAATTCATCTGTTGTTTATAGTAGAATTAAACGTCTTTTAAAACAAAAATTAATTCAGAGATATACAATAGATGTTAATGATAAAGAATTAGGATATGTAGTAAAATCAGTTACAGGAATTAATATGGATTCCAAAAAGCGAGACACAATAATTGATGAGTTGTTCAAAATTGAGGGTGTTAGAGAGATTTCAGAAGTTACAGGACGATTTGATATTATGGTTACAATGTATGCAAAATCATTAAATGAGATGCACAAGGTGGTTTCGGAAAATATTGGTAAAATTGGAGGGATCTTAGGTTCTGAGAGCTTTATAGAGATGAAAAGAAGGACAAAACCAATGCCTTACATGCCAAAGTAAACGCGTGATATTTATTTTTCCGAGGAAAAGAGATTACATGCAAGAAACAACTACAAAAATTAAAATAAAAACATACTATGAGTTAACAAAACCAAAAATTTGGTATCTCTTAGTTTTTACAGCATTTGGAACTGCAATAACTGCATCAAATATCTATAACATTGAGATTTCAATTGCGACCTGGGCCTTGATGCTTTTTGGAGTGGCTGCAGGTTCTGCAGCAGCTAATACTTTGACGAATTATCATGATAGAGATATTGATGAAGTCATGGAGAGAACAAAGGGAAGACCAATACCAAGTAAGAGGATTTTCCCTGCTGAAAAAGCAAGGGACTTTGGATTAGTTTTAGCAGGAATTTCAATTGCTTGTGCATTTGGAATTGCATTCACTACATCATTTTGGAACGGAATGTGGTGTGGTATTTTTATGGTATTTGGTTTGGCAGATAATATTGTCATTTACAGTCACGCATTAAAAAGAAAAAGTCAACTTAACATCATTCTAGGAGGATTTTCTGGAGGTGCACCTGCAATGATTGGATATGCTGCGGTAACACTAACTGGATTGTGGGATTTTGGATTGATCATGGCAGGACTAGTATTCATTTGGATCCCAATGCACATTTGGGCGTTAACATTACATTTTAGAGATGATTATCAAAAAGTCAAGGTTCCGATGTTAACTGCAGTATTATCTGAAAAGACATCAGCTAGAGTAATTGCTGCAACTACAGTGATGATGGTGGTGTTTAGTGTGGTACCGTTCTTTTTGACAACTGATACAGGTGAACCAGTAATGAGTGAAGTTTACCTATACACTGCAATAGCATCAGGTATCTTGATGGTTGTACTTAGTGCATGGGTTGTATCAAAACCAACTGAAAAGGCTTCATGGGTTTTGTTCAAATTTTCCAGTCCATATCTAGCAGTACTATTTATAGCATTAATGGTAGATTCCGCACTTTAAGAAAAAAAACGTATAACTTTTTAATACCAAATTCGGTCGTTCTACCATGGTTATAGAATTAGTTTGTAAAGACTACGGATATGACTGTGATTTTGTCGCCGAAGGTGAAAATGTTGAGGATGTTATGAAAGAGTTTGGTAAGCATTCGGATGAAGAACATGGATTATGGTATTCAGACGAATCACTAAAACAGATTGTTCAAAACAAGTACAATACAAAATGATTCTAAGGTTTTAAAATAATTTTTCCAACTAATCCTTTTCCGTTAAGCATTTTTTCATGAGCATCTACTGCATTCTCAAATGTAAAAACAGAATCAATAATTACCTTAATCTTTCCTTGACCCATCCAGTGAAAACCTTCTTCCAACTCTGCACGGGTTCCCTGTGTAGAACCTAAAATATTAATTCCTTTGAAAAAGATATGACGTAAATCAGCTGGTGCATCATATCCAGTTGTAGCACCAGTTGTTACCATTGTTGAACCATATTTCAAAAGTGTAAGTTCCTTGTTGAAATGAGAACCACCAATGTGTTCAAAAATTACATCAATTCCGGGTGATCCACCATTTAGTTTTACAATTTCTTTGGTAATTGCCCTGACTTCTTTATGCCAATCATCTTTTCTATGATCAACAGCATAATCTGCTCCTAATTCTTTTAGTTTTTCTAATTTTTCTGGGCTTGCAGTTGCAATAACTGTACAGCCATACAGTTTTGCAATTTGAATACCAAATATTCCAACCCCAGAGCTACCACCCATTACAAGAACAGTTTGTCCAGGTCTAATTTTTGCCCTTCCAACTAGCATATGCCATGAAGTAAGAAGAGTCATCGAAGCCGCCGCTGCTTCATCATAACTAACATTATCAGGAATTTTTATGACATTGATTTCTGGTAGATGTGCAATTTCACAATATCCACCCCAAAGTGGACCAGTTTCAAATCCCCAAATTTTTCTGTCCCTACAATCATATTCTCTTCCAGAAGTGCATGCTGAACAAACACGACATGACATATTTCCATGTGAAACAACTCTATCACCAACTTTAATATTTTTTACATTTTCACCAACGGCGATTACTTCACCTGCTGCATCAGTTCCAGAAATATGTGGTAGTGGAACAGCCAAAGGTTTACCTCTCATTCCCCAAATATCATCATAGTTTAGTGCAGCAGCTTTTACACGAAATAATACTTCATTTTGTTTTACATTTGGTTCAGGAATATCTTTTAGTTTTAGAATTGATGCAAAATCATTATCCTTTGCATATTTTTCATAAACTAGTGCTTTCATTTTTTATTAATAATCATTCAAAGATATTTTATCAAGTTTTGGGATTTTTGCAATTTCAAAACCTTCTTTTCTTTTATTCAGAGGTCTCGTTGCATCAATTCCAAGTTTAGCAGTCTTAAGATTTTTCTGATCACTAGAAGGATCCAAGCTCGAACCACGAACATTTTTTATTAATACAATGTCCTTATCAGCCTGAAATCTAGTTGCCATTGCATATTCAACCTGGTCAGAGCTTGATGGATCAATATCATCATCAACAACTGTAACCATTTTTAGAGAACGATGAGATGCAAAAATTTCATTAATTATTTTTTTTACATTTGTAGAAGGTGTTTTTGATATTTGTGCCACAGCATGAAGCCAATGTGAACCTCCATTAGACAATATTACTTGGTTAGTTCTAGGGAACTTTTTCTTTATTATTCCATTAAGTTTTGATTCAATCGGCATTCCCATTAACAAATGATGTTCTCCAAATCCAGATAAAATATCATGAAAAATTGGATTATTTCTATAGTACATTTTTTCTAATTCAAAGAGTGGTTGTTCCCTTGGATGATCATAGGTACGCAACATTTCAACCATCCATTCTTTATCAGTTCTATCTTGGAGTATTTTTCCTTCCATAACAATTTCAGTGCCTGATGGGACATGCATTCCAGAATATGGACATTTTGAGAGGGTCAATTTTTTGCCTAATAACGAATTTGCTATATGAAGTTCATCTTTTCCCCAGTCCGCCTGATAAGCACCTGCAATAGATATTGCTGGATGAACACCTACAGTAATTGCAATTTTAAGATCTTCACCATGTTCTTTTGCATTAATGAAATTTCTATGTGAATGACGTCCCTCAACCATTCTAATTGAGAAATGTTTTCTATCAACTGGCATTAATCTATGAAATGCAGAATTTTGTGTTTTGAATTCATAGTTTTGAGAATAAACTATAGCAGATGTGATGAATGGTCCCGACTCTTTCTCAAAGTGAGTAACAATAGGAAGTTTCGATAAGTCATTTGATGTATTTTCAAAGAATTTTCCGCTATTGATAATTTTTGGTTTTTTTGCATTTTTGATTGAAGAGTAAATTGATTCATGTATTTTATTTTCTTTTGCATTTACTGCTAGTGCAAATCTTTTTCGCGTACCAACTAAATTACTAACTAATTTGAAATTATTTTGTTTTATATTTTCAAAAAGTAATGCTGAACTTTTATCGGCTTTTGCAGTAATTCCTGCAATTTCAAATTTTGTTGAAACCTTTTTTTGGATGATTTTTAGTTCTTTAGATTTTTTTAGTTTGGATATATATTCACGCAAGTCTCCAGTCATTGAGTAATTTCTCCCATTATTTCATGCATTAATTGTTTTGTAGTGTTATTATCTAATGATCTTTCAAAATTTGCAGTAACAAGACATATGCCTTTTAAAAAAGATGAGATTTTTTCAGATAATAATTTCAAAAAAAGTTCTTCGGATTTAGTTGGTATAATAATGGAAGTTGATGGGACAGGTCCAGAGCTAATAGAGATTAGCATTGGACCAATTTTTGGAGAATTTTCAGAAATGGAGATTATCATTCCATTTTCAAAATTTAGCATGTTAACTAGGAAAGTACGATTCTCGTATGCAATTGTCTTTGTATTACAACCAGTTTCCACAACAAGACTTTTTCAATTATGCCTTTATTGCTATCGGTTCAGACTTTGCGTCGAATGCATCTTTGATTAGATCTCTTGCCTTTTTGATAGTTATGCGTTCTTCAGATTTTCTGAGTTCTTCAACGGTCTTTGTTTTTGTCCATCCTTCAGATACAGCAGTTTCTAATGTTGTTTTAACAAAATCAGATGATTCTTCTGCAACTTCAACAGGAGTATCAACAGGGGTATTCTTTGCATCAAATGCCTCTTTAGTTAATTCTCTTGCCTTTTTAATGGTCATGCGTTCTTCAGATTTTCTGAGTTCTTCAACGGTCTTTGTTTTTGTCCATCCTTCAGATACAGCAGTTTCTAATGTTGTTTTAACAAAATCAGATGATTCTGCTGAAACTGTTGCAACTTGTGCCACCTCAATAGTTTGAGATTTGATAGATGCTGCGTCAGCTTCGACTCTTGCTCGGAGTTTTGCTTTATATTTCAAATTACGTGGTTTAGTTCTTAATCGGTAACCACAGCATGGGCACCAAAGTCCTTCCCAGTTAATGAATATTTCACAGATTTGACAACGTCTTTGACCAGATGCATAACGCCCAGTGCCTACTGGTTTTTGTGCTTTGTATCTAGAACAGATTCCTTTACATGTCATTTTTTATCTAAATATTGTAGAATTTACAACTATATAAAACGGATCTAACAATTTTTTACAAAAAAATTGATTTTTTATGTAAAAAATTTATTGATTTATATAGAAAAATGAATCAATTTCAAAAAAAATGGAATTATCTATAAATATCTTTGTGTTTTCGACTATTGTACTAACCGGTAATTGAGAGTGGTAAAACAGATTTTGAAATTCCACTTCTTTGTGAAATGAATTGGGCAGACAACATATCCCTTTTTCCACGTTGATTGTGATTTTTAATTTTGAATGTAGTACTTGATTCATCAACAAATTCAATTTCAAACTTGGAACAGAACTTCAAATTTAACATTTGAAGAATTCTATTAGCAGTTTTCATATCACCATTGCCAATTTTAACAATCTTTCTAGAAGCAGGTAATTCAGCCAAAATGGAAATCAAGTACTGGATTAATTTATCAAGTGAAACAAAAAATGCTCTAGCAATTTCATTTTCTAAATACGTTACAGAAACACCAATTCTCTGACCAGGGTCAATTCCTAGAACTAGCTTACTAGAGTTGGTAGATGAATTGAGCATTTTTGTTATAATTCCTTTTACAACAATTGGATCTTTACTAATGATTTCGTCAAATAGTATGGGTGTTGAGATTTGTTTTGGGGCCTCTTTTTCAGTAGTGACTATCAAATCACCGTCAAAATCATCTATTTCACTAGGCAATATTGAATCAAATGGAATAGATAATTCCTTGAAAATTTTGGATAGTTTGAAATAGGGTTTTCCATACTCTGTAGCGATTCCAATTTTTGCATTTTCTATACGAATAATACTTTTGGTATAACTAGAACAAATTTAGTAGTTTTGGGCGTAAATTTCCTACATAATTTGTCAAAAATTCTTCTAAAACAGAAAGATTGTATTGTAAAAGTGAATAAAAGATTTCAGGCTTTTAGAATTGTCTCTACAGCACCATCTACAGCAGAATCAAAGTTAGAATCAATATTTTTTTGAATTTCACTAATTTTTGATTCTCCATCTTGGGCAATTTTCTGAGATTCAGATTCTGCTTTAGATTTAGAGTCAGAAACGAGAGATTCTGCCTCAGAATTGGCCATTTTTCGTGTTTGTTCAAGAAGGGAATCAATCTCTCTTTGAGCAATAGAATTTAGTGATTTTTTCATATCAGCCAAACTAAGATTTACAGAGTCAATTTCAGATTCTAGTTCTGATAAGGATTTGATAATTACATCAACTTTGGTAGTTTGGCTCATTTTGATTTTTTCCTCTTATTCCATTATTAAAATCTTCAATTTGTGGTAAGTAGTAAGATCGCTCTTGCCAGATCGCCTTCGGATTCTGCTAATGCATTTTTGGCTGCTTCTTCATCAACATTTGCCTGCTGACATACAAGTGAGATATCATCATCACTGAAAATTTGTACCTCTAATTCCTTTTCCTCTATATTTTCAGCCACTACTTGAAATATTGAATTATCTTTAGATTTCATTTCAGTAACTGAAGGTTTACTAATTATGATCTCTTTTTTGTCAGTCTTGATGATTACTTCTTGAACATTTTGAACCTCTTCCATATCAAGACCCATTTTATCCATCATTCTTCGCATCTCTCGATTGCCGCCACGTCCACCCATCATATTTTATCACCATCATTCTGAGATTTTAAACTATCCCGAACTCTAATTGCCATACCTCTAGATTGAGTCTTTATCATATTTGAAGAAAGAATGGATTTCCCAACAGCGATTATCTGTTTTTTGAAAAATATAGGCACGTCTGAGCCGATTTCTATCTTTGAACCACATCTTTTGACATGTTGACAAAAAACTGACTTTCCCTGCTCAACAAATGACTTTGAATCAGCATCAACTTCAATACAATAATCATTTACAAACTTCTTATTTTTTGAAAAACGTTCAGCACAGTAAATAGACATTGCAATTCCACCATCTGTACGTGGAGTAAAAAATAACAAACCATTATGATATACGGCTCGAATTCTGCCGGTCTTTTTTGACATTTTGAAATCAATATCCTTTGGAATATTCTTTGATACTCCATTCCCAAATAACGCATCAACTGAATGTGATATTTTTTCAAATCTGTCCATGATTCTTGAGAATCATTTCGTAAATATTAGTCTGAGTGAAAAATGATACAAAAAGTATGAAATTAGGCATAAAAAATGGCTCAAAATGATACTAATCGTACATTAAGATACATAGATCGCAAAAAAAGATATGTTTTTGATAAAAAACCATATATTTATTAATTCTATATAGTAACGCGGGTTATGGTAGATAAGGGTCAAATTAGAAAGATTCAGTTTACAGGAAAATCATCTTACATTGTATCATTGCCAAAAGATTGGATTAAAGACCAAGGTCTAAAACAAGGAGACCAGGTTACAGTTGGTAGAAACGGAAGCAACGTTCTAGAAGTAAAACCAGTTAATTTTGGAAAATCTTCAGGAGATGAATCTTCTAATCTTATAATTTCACCAGATGATGACAAATCTACAATAGTTAGAAAATTAATTGCGCTATACTTTTTGAACTCTAAAACAATCAATGTAAAACCAAAAGCAGGAACACGAATTTCTCCAACTCATAGAATTGCAATCAGAAATGCTGTCAAAAAGGTCCTAATGGGTTCTGAAATTACAGCAGACTCTACAGATGGAATAACCGTTCAAGTTTTGATCAATTTAGTAGAATTATCAGTTGATGGTGCTTTCAAGAGAATGTTATCTATGGCAAAATCTATGCAAACAGATGCTCTATTATCACTAAAAGAAAATAATGATGAACTTGCACAAGAGGTAATCAACTCAGATGATGATGTTGATAGATTTGGTTTCTACATAATTAGACAATTAACAATAGCAATTGAAAATCAACATATGCTTGAAGAAATGGGATTTAAAAATTCAAGAGATTGTTTGGGATATCGAGTCATTGTAAAAAATATAGAAAGAATTGGAGACCATGCAGTTACTTTGGCACAAGATGCAATAGATATCAAAAAACCAATCAAAGGCAAGATAATGACCAGTATTGAAAAAATGAATGAATTTGCACTAACAGCCATAGACAATACATGTTTGGCTTTATTCAAAAATGACTATCTAGAGGCTGAAAATGCAATCAGCGAATCAAGCAAGATCAAAAAATATGAAGATGATGTTCTAAAAGCCCTAGACCAATCAAAAAACTCTGAAGAGGTTTTTAGAGTTAGAAGAATTGCTGAAAATATACGAAGAATTGCTGAATATGCAAGCGATATTGGTGAAATTGTTCTAAACATGAATATTGAGAAAGTCACCAAGAAAAACTAGAGATAATTTTGAAATCATGCATTTTAATCACATATGTGAATGAGAATATCAGTTCTGAGGCAAAATCACTGTGTGAGGCTGCCCAATACAACGTACTTTACACGATAAAAGTGGAAGATTTACAAAAAAGAAAATATGGAATTACCGAATCAAAAATTGAGGAATTAGAAGAGAAGATAGAGAAATTAAAACCAGATGTTATAGTATTTGATGAACTTTTGAAACCAAATCAAAATTATAGCCTAGCTGCAAAATTAAAGTTAGAAATTGTAGATAGAGAATCCTTAATTTTAGAAATTTTTGAAAGTAGAGCAAGTAGTGCAGAATCAAAGTTGCAAGTAAAATTAGCACAACTACGATATGAAAGGGCAAGAGCTAAAGAACGAGTCAGACTAGCAAAAGGTGGAGAACAACCTGGCTTTATGGGAATTGGTAAATATGATATTGATGCATATTACGATGACATTAAAAATAGAGGTAAAGTAATTAAAGGAAAATTAGAAAAAGCGGGAAAACAAAGAGCACTGCACAGACAAGGAAGAGACAGATTAGGATTTAAAACAATTTCATTAGCAGGTTATACATCTTCAGGAAAAACTACTCTATTCAACAATGTAACGGGTGAAACAAAAGAAAGAAGTGAATCATTGTTTACGACACTCACAACTACAACACGAAGATTAAAGCTTGGAAGAGAAATCTCATTAATTACAGATACAGTAGGTTTTATCAGTAAATTGCCTGCATACATGATTGATGCATTTAGATCTACATTAGAAGAATTACTTTTTACAGACATAATTTTGTTAATGATAGATTCATTAGATGATGATGAATTAATGAAAAAGAAATTTTCTACTTGTCATAAAACACTAGTTGAATTAGGAGTAG
>Ga0206679_10001224_pt1 | contig 21273 bp, 22 predicted proteins | sample M110012015metaG_FD_155464 | JGI IMG/M metagenome (GOLD analysis project Ga0206679, IMG submission 155464) | Ammonia-oxidizing marine archaeal communities from Monterey Bay, California, United States - M1 100m 12015 | ecosystem: Environmental > Aquatic > Marine > Intertidal zone | place: USA... | reverse complement strand
AATAGCAATAAATATTCCAGCAAAAAACTGCTTTCCAAAATGTAAATCTCCTTCCCAAAATAAAACCTGAGAATATTCGCTTTCCTTTATTGTATCTACCAATGCAACAAATCCCAAATTTAACTCCTCCGAAATAAGGTAAATACTAGTACCAACTGCCAGCAACATAAACAAGGTTTGTAGAGTATCCGTCCAAATAATAGTTTTTATTCCACTCCTAAAAGTATATACCCAAATAAGTAAAATGGTAATTAATACTGTTACAATATAAGGAATTCCCCAGCTATCAAATATAGCCATTTGCAACACATTTGCCACTATATATAATCGTAAGGAAGCACCGATTACCCTACTCAATAAAAAGAAAGATGCTCCCGTTTTATAAGAGGAATTTCCAAATCTATCTTTCAAATACCCATAAATGGAAGTCAGGTTCATTCGGTAATACAATGGGACAAGTACCAAAGCAATTATCAAATATCCGAAAAAGAAGCCCATAGTCATTTGCATGTACGAAAAGGCCGAATCAGCTACTTTTCCCGGTACGGAAATAAATGTAATTCCTGAAAGTGTTGCACCTAACATACCAAAAGCTACCACATACCAAGGGGATTGTTTATCTCCTAAAAAGAAAGAATCATTACTATCCGATTTTCCGGTTACATACGATATTAGAATAAGTAATAAAAAATACCCTACTATAACCGATACTATAAGTGTTGACGACATATTAATTATTTTTTCACAAAAATATTATATAAAAACTGCTTCCCAATAAGATGTTACAAATCTTTACTAACATTCTGTTTTTATTTTTAGTTTTGCATCTATGAATTTTCCATCCAAACTTGTAGAAAATGCCGTAACTCAACTTTCTTCCTTACCAGGAATAGGAAAAAAATCTGCCCTGCGATTAGTTTTACACATGATAAAACAAGACAAACAAAACATAAATCAGTTCGGAAATTCTTTTATCGACCTAATAAATAACATCAACTATTGCTCGGAATGTTTCTCTATTTCTGATAATTTAAAATGCGAAATTTGTTCGGACCATAAAAGAGATAGAACAACAATTTGTGTAGTAGAAGACATTAGAGTAATGATGGCAGTAGAGAAAACCATGCAATTTAAAGGAATATATCATGTTTTGGGTGGGTTAATCTCCCCTATGGATGGTGTTGGACCAACCGACATAAAAGTAGAAGAATTAGTACAAAAAGTACAAAGCGGAGAGGTAAAAGAAATCATTTTTGCCCTAAGTACCACAATGGAAGGAGACACTACTAACTTCTATCTATTCAGAAGATTAAAGGACATAAATATTAAAATTTCATCTATCGCCAGAGGTATAGCTATTGGAGATGAACTAGAATATACAGATGAGATAACTTTAGGAACAGCCATCAGTAGCAGACTACCTTACGAAAACTCCTTATCAAAATAGTATTTTAACGCATAGTTTTACTATTTTTGCCAAAAATTTAAAGAATGGCAAGAGTAGAACTTATTATGCCCAAAATGGGTGAAAGTGTTTCGGAAGCAACTATAATTTCATGGTCAAAAAATGTAGGAGACATGATTGAAATGGACGAAACAATCGTTGAGATTGCAACGGACAAAGTAGATTCTGAAGTACCCTCTACACATGAAGGAAAATTAGTAGAAATGTTATTTGAAGCAGATGATGTAGTACAAGTTGGTGAGCCATTTGCAATATTAGAAACAGAAGGTGGAGAAGATACTCCTACCACTACAGAAACTCCAACTCCGGTTGCAGCCCCTGTAAAAACAGAAACTCCTGTTGCAACAACAACTGAAACAACTACAATTACAAATACTGGAGATAGATTTTATTCTCCACTTGTAAGAAGAATGGCTTCTGAAGAGGGAATAGAAATGACGGAATTAGAAACTATTCATGGAACAGGAAAAGATGGTAGAGTAACAAAATCGGATATGATCTCTTATTTAAAAACTAGAGGATCTGCAGCGGCAGCAACTCCATCAAAAAGAGAAACTAAAAAAGATGATCCTTCACTTAAGGTAACTACAGCACATACACCGGTAAATATCCCTAATACGGGTGGTACTGAAATTGTAGAAATGGACAGAATGAGAAAACTTATTTCTGCACATATGACTATGTCAAAATCAACTTCTGCACATATTACTTCTTTTGTAGAAGCAGATATGACAAATATTGTAAACTGGAGAAACTCTATAAAAGCAGACTTTAAAAAGAGAGAAGGACAAAACATTACCTTTACTCCTATTATAATTGAAGCAATGGCAAAAGCTGTTAAAGATTTCCCTATGATAAATGTTTCTGTTGATGGAACAAATATCCACATACATAAAAATATAAATATTGGTATGGCAGCTGCTTTACCTGATGGAAATTTAATTGTTCCTGTTATTAAAGAAACTCAGAACAAAAACCTAATTGGTATTACTAAATCTGTAAACGATTTAGCAGTAAGAGCTAGAGGGGGAGAGTTAAATCCAGACGATATACAAGGTGGTACAATCACTATGACAAATGTTGGTACTTTCGGAAACCTTATGGGCACTCCTATTATAAACCAGCCTCAAGTAGCAATTATGGCTTGTGGTGTTATTAAAAAGAAACCTGTAGTATTAGAAACTTCTGAAGGTGATGTAATAGCAATTCGTCATATGATGTTCCTTTCTTTATCATACGACCATAGAGTTGTTGATGGGGCACTTGGAGGTCAGTTTGTAAGTAAAGTAAAAGAACACTTAGAAAACTTTGATACAACTCAAACAGTTTAATAAATATAAATAAAACTATTTTTTATTAGGACTCTGAAGTTCAGAGTCCTTTTTTTATTAAATCTTTTGACCAAAAAAATCCTCACCAAATGGTAAGGATTTAATTTTTAATATTTATTTAATTTTAAGCGGTTACTCCCATTTTCTCTGCCATTAATTTTCCTATTTCAGCAGGAGATTCAGCAACTGTAATTCCACATTCTCTCATAATTGCCATTTTCGCTTCAGCAGTATCTTCATCACCACCAACAATTGCTCCAGCATGTCCCATTGTTCTACCTTCAGGTGCAGTTTGTCCAGCAATAAATCCTACAACAGCTTTAGTGCCATTGTCTTTTATCCATCTAGCAGCATCTGCTTCTAACTGACCTCCAATTTCACCAATCATAATTATTCCATCAGTTTCAGGGTCATTCATAAACATCATTACAGCTTCTTTTGTTGTAGTTCCGATAATCGGGTCACCTCCAATACCAATTGCAGTAGATATTCCCATACCCGCTTTTACAACTTGGTCTGCAGCTTCATAAGTTAAAGTACCTGATTTTGAAACTACACCAATTCTACCTTTCTTGAAAACAAATCCTGGCATAATACCACATTTTGCTTCTTCAGGAGTTATAACACCTGGGCAGTTAGGACCAACTAAAGTACAATCTTTATCAGATAAATATTCCTTTACAGTAATCATATCTTTTGTAGGAATCCCTTCAGTAATACAAATAATTACTTTTATTCCTGCTTCAGCAGCTTCCATAATTGCGTCTGCAGCAAAAGCTGGAGGAACAAAAATCAATGATGTATTAGCACCTACTTGTTCAACTGCTTGTTCAACAGTATTAAAAACTGGTCTATCCAAATGTATCTGACCACCTTTTCCAGGAGTAACTCCTCCAACAACATTAGTTCCGTACTCAATCATTTGCTCTGCATGAAAAGTTCCTTCAGAACCAGTAAATCCTTGTACAATTACTTTCGAATCTTTGTTTACTAATACACTCATTTTTTGTTATTTATTTATTTGGTTTGCAAAACTACTACAAAATAGCATTTTACAAAGGATTTTGAATACTTTTGCAAGATGAATTATTTTAATCCGGAAGATACTATATGTGCTATTAGCACTGGAGGTGGTATGTCTGCTATTGCTGTGATACGAATTTCAGGTAGAAAATCAATAGAAATTGTAAACTCAGTTTTTAGTAAAAATATATCTATAAAAAAATCTCACACAATACATTTCGGAAATATAATAAATAACAATGAAATTATTGATGAAGTTTTAATAAGTATTTTCAAAAACAACTCATCTTTTACTGGAGAAGAAAGTGTAGAGATTTCATGTCATGGATCCGTTTACATACAAAATAAAATAGTTCAGTTATTATTAGAAAGAGGTTGCAGAACAGCTACTGCTGGTGAGTTTACAATGCGTGCTTTTAAAAATGGAAAAATGGACCTTTCTCAAGCAGAATCCGTTTCCGATTTAATTGAAAGTGAAACTAAATCAGCACATAAAACTGCAATGCACCAACTAAAAGGTAGATTTTCTGAAGAATTGAAAAAGCTAAGAAGTAAACTAATTGATTTTGCATCTTTAATTGAACTTGAGTTAGACTTCTCGGAAGAAGATGTAGAATTTGCAGACAGAACACAATTTCAAAATCTATTATCTGAAATAAAAGAAAAAACAGAAAAATTAATCCATTCTTTTAAATTAGGGAATGTAATTAAAAACGGGATACCTGTAGCCATCTTAGGATCTCCGAATGTAGGGAAATCAACTTTATTAAATTGTTTGATAAATGAGGACAAAGCAATTATTTCAGATATTGCAGGGACTACCCGAGATGCTATTGAAGACAACCTAATTATTAAAGGTTTTAATTTTCGTTTTATAGACACTGCCGGGATAAGAGACACAACTGACACAATTGAAAATTTAGGAATTAAAAAGTCCTATGACAAAGCAAAATCATCTGAAATAATATTATTTTTAATAGATGCTACACAGGATTTAAAAAAGCAAATATCAGAACTTAAAAAAGTAGAAAATATACATAAAAGTAAAATATTGGTTGTTGTAAATAAAAAGGATATTTCCAAACAAAATATTGACATCAATAACTCCATAAATATTTCAGCAAAAAAAGGAGAAGGAATAGATATACTTAAAAATCGTCTCTTAGATTTTATCAAATCATACCAAATAAATGACAATGAAAGTATAGTTACAAATTTGCGTCATTTTGAACAACTTTCTTTAACTCTTCATGAAATAAATACAATAATTGAAGGTCTGGAAAATGGTTTAACTGGAGACTTTTTAGCTATTAATATCCGACAAGCACTCTTTCATTTAGGAAGTATTACTGGTGAAGTAACTACTGACACACTTCTAGGGAATATCTTTGGAAAGTTTTGTATCGGAAAATAGTTTATAAACAAATATCATAAAGTTAGTTAGTGATTACTAACTATTTGTATATTTGCAGCATGAATTTCACAAAAAGGCAAATAGAAATTATTGATGCATCAAAAGATTTAATTGGTGATAAGGGTATTCAGAACCTTACCATAAAAAATCTGGCAAAAAAAATGTGCTTTTCTGAACCAGCACTTTATCGACATTTTAAAGACAAAACATCAATACTTAAAGGATTACTTCTTTTTCATAGAGAAAGAATTGTTTCTAAAATTCAAAAAATTATTGAATCTGATATTTCTACCCTTAATAAATTTGAAAAAATACTAGAATACAAATTCACTCATATAGAAAAAAACCCTTCATTAGTAATGGTTATTTTCTCAGAAACCTCATTTCAATATTGCTCGGTATTATCAAAAGTTGTTGCAAAAATAATGGATCAAAGAAGTAAGAGTATTATTTCTTTAATAAAAGAAGGACAAGAAAAAGGTGAGATAAGAACAGATCTTTCATCAGAACAATTAGCAACAATAATGATGGGTGGAATTCGAAAAACTATTTTGGATTGGAAACTATCTGGCTTTGAGACAGATTTAAAACTAAAAGGAAAAAAACTTTGGAAAACTTTAGAATTGTTATTAAAAAAATAAACACATGAACATCAGAAAAACACTAATTATTGTAGTAAGTATTATCATCTTACTTTTATTCGGATTGGTTTCTTCAATCAGCTATAATGCAGGAATGAGTTATGGAGAACAGAATGCGGAATCAATCAGAGAATCAAGGATTACCGATTCTATTTCTCATGAAAAAACATTAAAAATAGTAAGCGTACAAATCGCAAATAATAGCAATCAGAACTCCGAAATTAAAAGTTCCGGAAGAGTTGTTTCGTTAAATAACATCACGATTTCATCTGAAACAAGCGGAAAATTAGAAGGGAATTTCTCTATTAAAAAAGGAGTGAAATTCAGAAAAGGAAGCATACTTTTTAAAGTGAAAAATACTGACATAGATTTACTTGTAAAAGCCAAGAAGAGTAAATTCATGAATCTATTATCATCTAATTTAGCAGAAATAAAACTTGACTTTACAGATGAATACAAGAAATGGGATGATTTTTTCAACTCACTTTCTTTAGAAAAAACAATTGGCAATTTACCTGAAACAAATAGTTCAAAAGAAAAGAATTTTATCATTTCTAGAGGAATTATGTCGGAATATCTGTCCGTAAAATCTGATGAGGAAAAACTAAGAAAATACACTGTAAGAGCACCATTTGATGGAGTTATTTCAAAATCTTATACCGATATTGGTGCAAATGTAAATATGGGATCTCCTGTTATTGATGTAATCCGAGATGGAAAAAAGGAAGTTGAATTAACAATAAATACTTCAGAAAATGAATTTATAAAAATTGGCTCGGAAGTTTTACTTACTGACGGAACAAATACTTTTGTTGGGAAAATAACACGAAAAGGAAATTTTGTAAATGAAAAAACCCAGAACATATCAGTTTTTACAGAAATATCTTCAGATACTGAGATGATTTATAGTGGCATGTATTTAGAAGGAACTATCTCATCAAACATTACAAACAATGTTTGTAAAATACCTAGAAGGTCCATTTTTTCTGAAAACAATATTTATGTTGTAAATTCTGAAAACAAACTGGAAATTATGTCAGTAGAAATTATATCCTATCAAGGAAGTAATGTTTTAGTTAGCGGAATTAACAATAATACAATGGTAGTAAATGAGCCATTAATTGATGTTACAGAAGGTATAATTGTAAAACCAATTTCAAAGTAAATGAAAAAATTAATTGCTTACTTTATTAAGTATCCGATATATGCAAATGCTGTAATTATTATTACTGCAATTGCAGGTATTTTGAGCTTAATGATGATGCCAAAATCATTTTTTCCTGAGTTACCTCCAAATAAAATATATGTAAATGTATCTTATCCTGGAGCGTCTCCACAAGAAATTGAAGAAGGAATAACAACCAGAATTGAGGAATCATTAAATGGAATTGAAGGAATTGAGGAGGTAAATTCTGCTTCATCCGAAAATATTTCAAGAGTTACTGTTGAAGTATATGAAGGTTTTGATATTGATGAAGTACTTACTGATGTAAAAAATTCAGTTGATGCCATTTATTCTTTTCCGGAAGGAGCCGAAAAACCAACTGTACAAAAACAAAAAAGTAGAGGTATGGGAGGCATGGGTAATATGGTTGGATATTATGCACTTACAGGCCCTAATGACCTATGGCTTTTAAAAGAAAAATCAGATAAAATTGAGCAAGACCTTCTGAATGATGATGAAATAAGTCAGATTCAGGTAATTGGTTATGCACCTATTATTATTTCTGTAGAAATTGATGAAAATCAATTATTAAGAAACCAGATAACATTTGATGTTGTCTCATCAGCAATAAAAAGAAGTAATATTGATATTTCTGGAGGAAGTATTAAAACTCAGAAAGATGAAATAATTATTAGGTCAAACAATAAAAAAACAACTGCAGAAGGAATTGAAGAAATAGTTGTTTTTTCAGATATCAATGGAGATATTATTAGGTTAAAAGATATTGCAAAAGTAGAATTAGAGTTTTCTGACATCCCAATGATTTCTTATGTAAATGGAGTAAGATCCATTAGTTTTATCATCAAGAAAACACCTGAAGAAGACATTAAACAAATTGCTAATTCTATAGGATCTTATATTGAACAATTTAACAAAGAAAATCCTGAATTTGAAATAGTTACAATTTTTCAATTTGCAGATATGTTAGATCAAAGAATTGAAACTTTAAGTAACAACCTAATGATTGGTTTGTTTTTAGTTTTAATTATTTTAGGATTATTTCTCTCCTTCAGATTATCGTTATGGGTAGCTTTTGGAATACCATTTTCATTTATTGGAATGATATCGATTGGACTAATGTACGGTATGACAATCAACATGATTTCATTATTTGGTATGATTTTAGTTGTTGGTATTTTAGTAGATGACGGAATTGTAATTGCAGAAAATATTTATAGTCATTTCGAAAGAGGAAAGACACCTATGAAAGCTGCACTTGACGGAACAATGGAAGTAGTTACTCCTGTATTAACTTCCGTACTTACAACTATATTTGCTTTTTCTACTCTCCTATTTGTAGGAGGGCAAATGGAAATGATGCAGGAAATGTCATTTAGTGTTATAGCGGCTCTACTATTTTCTTTAATTGAAGCCTTTTTAGTTTTACCATCACACTTGGCATCTAAAAAAGTTCTTACTGAAGATTCTACAACAAGAGTTAGTAAAATAAAAAAGAAAGTAGAGAAAAGAGTAATACAGCTCAAAAACTGGTATTCAAAGGTTAATATAAGATTTGTTAAGAATTATAGATGGCATGTTTGGACTCCTTTAGTCTTTATAATTCTAGTTTCTATTTTATTAATTAGTGGAACAATCAGATGGACATTCTTTCCTTCCGTGCCTTTTAATGAAGTAAAACTAGAGTTTTCCTACAAACCTGGGGAAAGAGAATTCAGAACAGAGAACTTTTTATGGTATTGCGATTCTATCATTAATGATTATCATCAGGAACTAATTGAGGAATATAACGACACTTTATTTACGGATATATCACTTACCGTTGGTTTTACAGAAAATTTGGGAGTTTCAGGGTCTCATGTTGGTTCTCTCAGGTTAGCAATAAAGGAAAATGATTTAATCTCAACAATTGATATTTCAAATGAAATTCAGAGAAGAATTAGTCCAGATTCATTAGCGGTTATGGAGAAGATTTCCGTTGGAGGATTTCAACAATTCGGAAAGGCGGTTTCCATATCATTACAATCAGAAAACGACCATCAACTAAAAGAAGCATCTATTTGGCTTAAGGAGAGAATCTCTAAGATTCCTATGGTAAAAGAAGTAATGGATAATGGAGGAGTAGGAAATAGAGAAATTCACTTATCATTAAAAGAGAAAGCTTATGCTTTAGGACTAAATGAAGTAACTATCTTAAAACAAATCAGACAAGGATTTTTTGGGGAAGAGGTACAAAGGCTTATTATCGGAAGAGATGAAGTGAAAATATGGCTTAGATATCCTGAAAGAAACAGAAATAGTATTGAGGATTTAAATAAAGTAAAAATTAAAACACAAAACGGATCCTTAATTCCTTTAGAAGAACTTGCGAATTATGAATATAAAAGAGGTAGAGTAAAGATAAATCATATAAATGGAGCAAAAGAAATAAGAGTTGATGCAAATTTATATAATGCAGAATTTTCTGGGGATGTAAACGAACAAATTGAAAGAGAATATTTGGGAGTTCTGAAAAATAACTTCCCTGAAGTTAGTTATAAAATAATGGGGCAAGCAGAAGAAGCTGCAGATAGCGGTAAAAGACTTGGAATTGCATTTTTAATCAGTATTATATTAATTGTAATAACAATATCTCTTAATTTTAAATCATTTTATCAGGCAAGACTTATATTGATGGTAGTTCCTGTAGGTGTATTTTCTGCTATTTTGGGGCACGGAATTGTAGGGAAACCTTTTTCAATTATGAGTATTTGGGGTGTTGTTGCTCTTATTGGTATTTTAGTAAATGATGCAGTTGTAATGCTAGACAAATACAACAGAAACTTAAAGGAAGGAATGAGCATGGAAGATGCTGTAATTGGAGCAGGAAAAAGTAGATTTAGAGCAATTATACTAACAACAATTACAACATTTGTAGGTTTATTCCCTTTAATTTTAGAAAGAAGTTTCCAAGCTCAATTCTTAATCCCTATGGCAATTTCAGTAGCATTTGGTGTATTATTCGGAACAATTATACTTTTACTTTATTTCCCTTCTCTGATAATGTATTTTAATGATATCAGAAGAGCAAGATGGTGGCTTTGGAATGGAGGAAAAACTCCACCTACAAAAATGGAAGTAGAACCTTACACAAAACTTAAAAACAGAAAATTAGAAATAGAAAACTAATGAAAAAAATATTAATTTACATTTTACTTTTACTGCCTACAATTATTTTTTCTCAAGAAAATTTATCGTTAGAAGATGCAATAAAAATTGGATTAAAACAAAATTTTGACATACAGATAAACAAAAGAAATCTGGAAATCAGCAAACTAAACAACAATCCAGGAAAAGCAGGAGCTCTACCAAAAATCAACCTCTCTGCAAAAAAAGAAGAAGCGGTTTCTGATCAATCAAACAACCCAACATCATTTATTCAGGAAATACTAAAATCAGAATCAATTAATGCAACTGCAAACTTAAGCTGGACTTTATTAAACGGTTATGGGATAAAAGCATCCAAAGAAAAATTAAATCAATTAGAATACTTAAGTAACGGAAACCTAACTCTTACTTTAGAAAATACAACACAAGCTATTATTCTTTCTTACTATAATTGTATTTTACAAAAAGATAGATTAAATTTATTACAGAATGTTGTTAATTTATCCAGAGAAAGATTAATTTATCAGAAAACAAAATATGATATAGGGGTTATCAGTAAAATAGAATTTCTACAAGTTGAAAACACTTTATTAACGGATAGTTCCAACTTACTTACACAAAGATTAAATTATAATAATTCATTAAAAAACCTAAATCTGGTTTTGGGAGTTGAATTAGATTCTGAGTGGAATTTAACTGATGAGATGAGTACAAAAACACAAATTTTCAATTTAAAAGATTTACAATCGGAAACTTTCAGGAATAATACAAACATAAATAACCAGTGTATAAATAATGAAATAATCCGACAAGATATTATCCTAGCAAAATCAGCTTACTACCCTATCGTTTCTTTTAACTCGGGAGCTTCTTATAATGAAAGCACTTATGATGTTGGAGATTCAGGATATGAAGGCAGTAATACTGGAGAAACTTTAAATTATTATGCTAATTTATCTATAAATTTTCGACTTTATGATGGAGGGAACTATAAAACACTTTTACAAGAATCTGAAATAAGAGACCTTATAAATGATTTAAATATAGAAAAGAAACATAGAGAAATAAAAAATCAGTTGTCCATAAATTATGAGAAATATAATAGTAATATTATTATCTATAATTTAAGAAAAAAGGCATTTGATATTGCACAGATAAATTATCAGTTAGCTAACGATAAAAACAATAGAGGAAATATAAATTCTTTTGATTTAAGAGATATTGAAATAGCATATTTAAATTCAGGAATTAGTTATTTACAATCTGTTTATAATCTGAATGAAAGTTATCTGAATTTAGTGAAAATAACAGGTGGAATTCTTGAAGTTACTGAGTAGATAGAAAATTTTCATCAAAATCAGTTAGGATAATTCTAATATTTTCATTCTCTGCTTTTTTGATAATTCTGCTCTTATCACTTTCCTTACTCATTTTATTTACCCAACAATAAAAGTTATAATTTGGGAATTTCTTGGTGTAGAAATGTAGAGAATTAAAATTACACGAAATTGCATCTGGCTGGTACTTTAGTAAATTCATTCTTACCTGAAATGAAGTAGTAAGCGAACCAAAGAAATGATAGTTTGGAACCCAATAACTTACTGAAAACCCATTTATTTGAAAATAGTTTAGAAGATCCATGTTTTTTGATTCTACAAATACTCTTTCTTTAAGATTTTTATTTGCACAAATTTCCTTCAGTTTTTTATAACTCTCCTTAAAATTCTTCTCATTTAAATTCTTAAAATCAATCCAGAAACATTTATCTTCACCGAAATAGTTAAAATATTCAGACAAAGTAAATTTACTTTCATCTCCATAATATTTTACTTCAAAAACATTTATCTCAGAATTATAAAAAACATCAACTTCAAATCCTTTAAACTCATTTATTTGCAACGAATCAGAAACAGGATTTAAAAATCTGTGTTTCCATAGTTTTTCATGATTAAAATAAAATGGTTTTGTATAAACGAAAGAAAAAGGAACGAAATAGAATATTGCATAAACTACAATAAAAGAAACAACTATTTTCTGAAGAAATTTTATCATTATAATGAATTAAAGACATCTATAATATTAGGATAAGAATTATTCAAATTATCCTCAACTTCTTTTTCTGAACACCATTTTACATCCGTAATTCCTTCTTCTGTTTGGGGGGTTAGTTTCTGTTCAGATTTTGTTGTCATTAAAAACCAATAAGTCTTTTTTAAAATATCTGATCCATTTAGATTATAAGTATGATACGTATCTTTTATTTTGTTTTCAATTATTAAACCTGAAATCCCACATTCTTCTTCTACCTCTCTAATTGCGCACTCTTCTACGGACTCTCCTATTTCCAGTTTTCCTTTTGGTAAATCCCACTTTCCATTTCTGAAAATCATCAGTATATACCCATCCTTATTAAACACTAAACCACCAGCTGCTTCAACCATAATAAACTTAGAACAAAAATCTTTCCAATTTTCTTCTACAATTTTTACCTCATTATTAATGTAAACTTTATATTTTTGCATCATGATATATGATATTGATATTGCTAAACAAGTTGCTAAATCCTTATTGCAAATTAACGCAATTATTTTACAACCAAACAATCCTTTTAAATGGGCGTCCGGATGGAACTCTCCTATCTACTGTGATAACAGAAAAACTTTATCCTACCATAAAATAAGAACATTTATAAGAACATCTTTATCTTCAGCTATAAACAACCACTATAAAGGAGTAAATATAATTGCTGGAGTAGCAACTGCAGGTATTCCTCACGGAGCATTAGTAGCTGAAGAATTAGGATTACCTTTTATTTATGTCAGATCAAAAGCAAAGGAACATGGCAGACAGAATATGATTGAAGGTCATTTTGAAAAGGGGCAAACCGTAGTGCTTGTAGAAGATTTGATAAGTAGCGGAAAAAGTAGCCTTGAAGCTGTAAGTGCACTTAGAGAAGCAGGTATGAATGTAAAAGGATTAGTATCCATCTTTTCTTATGGTTTTGATGCAGCAAAAGAAAACTTCAAAAATGCAGACTGTGATTATGTTTCCTTGTCAGATTACGACAATATGTTACCTGAAGCTCTTAACACAAAATATATTACAGAAAGAGAATTACCTTTATTAAAAGAATGGAGGAAAGATCCTTCTGTCTGGAAAAAATAAAAATTTATGGCAACATTTAGCGGACCTGAAGTGGTAGTTTCAAACTTAAGTGCAGAAGAACTTTATAATAAACTATCAGATTTAAATAACTTAAAAGAAATAATGCCTTCTTCAATTGAAAGTTTTGAATCTGAAAAAGAAAGTTGTAAAATAAAAATGAATGGAATGCCAGAATTAAACCTAATTCTTTCAGAAAAAACACCTTTTTCAAAAATTAGTTTATCAGCTGAAGACTCCCCTATTTCTTTTTCTTTAAATTGTTTTATTACAGATTGTGGAGAGAAATGCCAAGCAAAACTTGAAGTAAATGCAGAACTAAATATGATGATGAAGATGATGGTTGAAAAACCAATTACTAATTTTCTGAATATATTGTCAGAGAAATTAAGTCATATTTAATATAGAAATTTTACTTCTTTCAAATCAAAAGATTGAATTACATTTTCTAATTCAATTAATAGTTTACCACCAGAATCTACAGATTTAATTATTCCATTTTGTTTTACATTGTTTATTAAAAAAACCGAAACTTTATCTCTCAGATATAATTTAGAAAGATAGTCTTCTTTGTTTCTTTCAGATGAGTTTTGCAACCTATTTTCCATCTTCCGTAAGAATTTTTCCATTACACCTTCAATTTTATTTACTTTATTAGTTTCATTAAAAATTGAGGTTGCTTTTCTTTCAAAATCAGGGAATTTTATCTGATTTACATTTAACCCCGCTCCTATTATTGAAAAAACAATGTCTTTTCTTTTTATCTTATTTTCAATTAATATACCGCATACTTTTCTTTTTCTTATCAGAATATCATTTGGCCATTTTATTGATAAATTTGAAATATTAAAATCCTCTAATAAATCAATTAAGGACAAAGAAGTAATAATATTTAGATTAAATATTTCTGATAGGTTAATTGAAGAATTTAAAGCTATACTAATTAATAGATTTTTTCCTTTCTCAGAATCCCAAATATTAGGAGGATATCCTCTTCCATTTGTTTGAAAATCTGTCGTAAAAACTACAGGCAAATCAACTTTATTATTTTCTACATATTTTTTTGCACATAAATTTGTAGATTCTACATCTTTAAAATGTATTATTTTATTATCTAATTCTAGCTTCATAAATTTATAGCAAATATCGGTACAAATTCTTACTTTTGCAGTCGCAAATTAAAAAATATATATGATCAAAAAAAAGATTGATGAATCGAATATTCTTTTAGAAACAATTATTGAAGGAATGAAAGATGTAAAAGGAATTAATATTACAATTCTAGATTTAAGTAAAATTGAAACAGCTGTTTGTAAATATTTTGTAATTTGTAGCGGTACTTCTAACACTCATGTTTCTTCTGTAGCTGACAGTGTAAGAAAACATACATCAAAAGAAATTGGTGAAAAACCTTGGCATACAGAAGGTAAAAATACTTCTGAATGGGTATTATTAGATTATTGTAATATTGTAGTTCATGTTTTTCAGGAACAGACAAGAGAATTTTACAGATTAGAAGATTTATGGGGTGATGCCAAAATACGAACAATTGAAAATTAATTAAATGCAACAAAAAAGAACACCAAACAAAAAATCTCCACAAAATAATCCTCCATTTGGAGGAGGTTTTAAAATTTATTGGATATACGGACTTATAGCTCTAATTTTTTTAGGATTACAATTTACATCCGTTAACCCTGGAGAAGAAATTGATCAATCTGAATTTCTGACTAAATTAAGTAATAATGAAATTAAATCAGTAACATTTGTAAGGAATACCGGAATAGCGGAAATTGAAGTTAAGGATAAATCAGAAAGACCTCCTCACTATTATTTTAGTTATGGAGATTTACAATATCTAAACACTAAAATGGATGAGATAGAACTAGATGCTTCAGACCCTGTAAACAGAAAATACCGTGATGAAAATCAGATGTTTGGAGAAATTTTAAGTTGGATATTACCATTAATTATTTTTATTGGAATTTGGTTTTTTATCATGAAAAGAATGAGTGGAGGAGCTGGAGGTGGTGGTAGCCAGATTTTTAATATCGGAAAATCAAAAGCCAAGCTTATTGGAAAAGAGGATGTTTCTGTAACTTTTAATGATGTTGCTGGATTAGAAGGTGCAAAAGAAGAAATTACTGAAATAGTTGACTTCTTAAAATCCCCAGAAAAATATACAAAACTTGGTGGTAAAATACCTAGAGGAGCAATGTTAATTGGACCTCCTGGTACTGGTAAAACATTACTTGCTAAGGCAGTTGCTGGGGAAGCAAAAGTTCCTTTCTTTTCATTATCTGGTTCTGATTTTGTAGAAATGTTTGTTGGAGTTGGAGCATCAAGAGTTAGAGACCTTTTTAAACAAGCAAAAGAAAAAGCTCCTTCTATAATTTTTATTGATGAAATTGATGCTATTGGTAGAGCTAGAGGAAAAAATGCAATGACAGGTGGTAATGACGAAAGAGAAAACACTCTGAATCAGTTACTTACCGAAATGGATGGTTTTGGAACAAACACAGGTGTAATTGTAATGGCTGCTACAAACAGAGCAGACATACTTGACAAAGCACTAACAAGAGCAGGAAGATTTGACAGACAAATTTTTGTTGATTTACCTGATTTAGTAGAACGAAAAGAAATTTTTGAGGTGCATTTGAAACCAATAAAACTTTCTGAAGAAATTGATGTGAACTTTTTAGCAAGACAAACCCCAGGTTTTAGTGGTGCTGACATTGCAAATGTATGTAATGAATCAGCTCTAATTGCTGCCAGAAAGAGAAAGAAAAAGGTTGAGAAACAAGACTTTCTTGATGCTGTAGATAGAATTATTGGTGGAATGGAGAAGAAATCAAAAATTATTTCTCCAGCAGAAAAGAAAACAATAGCATTTCATGAAGCAGGACATGCTACTGTAAGTTGGATGCTAGAATACGCATCTCCACTTGTAAAAGTAACAATTGTACCCAGAGGAAAATCTTTAGGAGCTGCTTGGTATTTGCCTGAAGAAAGACAATTAACAACTACAGAACAAATGTTAGATGAAATTTGTGCTGCAATGGGTGGTAGAGCTGCTGAAGAATTGTTTTTTGATAAAATCTCAACAGGAGCCTTGTCTGATTTAGAGAAAGTTACAAAACAAGCTTATGCTATGGTAAGTATTTACGGTTTAAGTTCTGAAGTTGGTAATATCTCTTATTACGATTCTTCAGGTCAGCAATCTGGATTTACAAAACCATATTCTGAAGAAAGAGCTCAACTAATAGATAAAGAAGTAAGTAGAATTTTGGAAGAACAATACGCAAGAGCTAAAAAAGTACTTCTAGAAAACAAAGATAAAGTTGAGAAATTAGGAGGAGCACTTTTAGAAAATGAAGTTATCTTTAAATCTGATTTAGAAACTATTTTCGGAAAAAGAAAATGGAAATCCTATGAAGAGGAGAAACTATTAGAAATGGATAAAGAGGAGGAATTGAAAAAGACAAAGACAACAGTGAAAAAGAAAGTAACAAAAACTAAAAAGAAGGAACAAGATGGAGAAGAACTGGTCTAAAGTTATTACTTCAACTAATCCTAATTTGATTGATTTACTTGTACAATTATTAAAAGAACAAAATATTAATTCGGTAGCAATAAACAAGAAAGATTCCTCATATACTATTTTCGGAAATATTGAATTATATGTCAATGATACTGATGTGGAAGAAGCTACTAAAATAATAAATACATACAATGAATGAAACTCTTAAAAGAGCTCTTTCTGGTGCGGTATATGTTGCTATTATGTGGTTCGGAGCTTCTTATTCTTATTCATCAAAAGTTATTTTGTTTTCAATCATTACAGTAATCTCTACTTACGAAATGTGGAAACTAAGAAAAGGTAAAAAGATAACCTTCCACTATTTTTATGTTTTAGCATTGATGACTGCTTTGTTCTTAGAATCAGAAACACTTCTTTTTATATTTATCCTTACTTGGACTTTTGATACTTTTGCTTACCTTTTTGGAGTGAAATTCGGAAAACATAAAATAATGCCATCTATTTCTCCTAAGAAATCATGGGAAGGATTTGCTGGAGGGTATTTTTTGACATTAATTGCAGCTTATATAACATCAAAATATTTTTTTGAAATTGATTTTCAGTTTGCAATTATAACAGCTCTAATTCTTCCATTTACAGCAACTTTAGGAGATTTTATCGAATCTCATTTTAAACGACAAGCAGGAGTAAAAGATTCTGGTAATTTTATTCCAGGACATGGAGGAATGCTAGACAGAATAGATGCATTTATGATTACAATCCCTGTACTTTATATTTTAACAATATTATTAAAATGACACTACACAAAGAAGGTTATAAAATACTAAGAAACGAAATTATAATTTTTGCTATTTTAAATTATCTGGCATATTATTATAGACCTGGAAATTTTGCATATTTCATTACTGCACTTAGTTCATTCTTTTTTATTATGTCGGTATATTTTTTCAGGTTACCTAACAGAAAATTAGAAAGGAAAGAGGGAGTGGTTTATTCACCATGTGATGGAAAAGTAGTTGTAATTGAAGAAATTACTGAAACTGAGTATTACAAGGATAAAAGAATGCAAGTGAGTATTTTTATGTCTCCTTTAAATGTACATAATCAATTGTATCCAATTTCTGGGGAGGTGGAATACACAAAATACCATCCAGGAAAATATTTGGTTGCTTGGCATCCTAAATCATCTATCTTAAACGAAAGAAGTACTGTGGTGGTAAAGAATGAAAAAATAACGGTTCTTTTCCGACAAATTGCTGGTGCGGTAGCAAGACGAATTGTTACTTATGCTAAAAAGGGGGATATTGCTACTTCATCAGATGAATATGGATTTATTAAATTCGGATCAAGAGTTGATGTGTTTTTACCTGTAGGAACAAAGATAAGTATAAAGATGAATGAGGTAGTAAAAGCAGGACAATCTATTATTGCTACTTATTGATATTCAATATATCTGAATATTTTGTATATTTGTCGGAATTTTAATAAACAATCAATCTAAAAAACAATGAAAAAATTATCAATCGTATTATTAGCATTCCTTTTTATAGGATTAACTAATGTAACAGCTCAAACTACAGAAAAAACTATTACTGAAGAAGTAAAAGAAGAGAAGAAGTGTTGTTCTAAATCAGAGAAATCATCTTGTTCAAAGTCAAAATCAAAATGTTCTTCTGAAGAAAAAGCTGCTTGTTCTAAAGATAAATCAAAATGCAGTAAAGGGAAAGAGAAAAAAGAATGTTGTGCTACAACAGACAAAACTGAGAAGTCTTCATGTTCAAAGTCGAAATCAAAATGTTCTTCTAAAGAGAAATCATCTTGTTCTAAAAACAAATCTAAGTGTTCTTCTGAAGAAAAAGCTGCTTGTTCTAAGGACAAATCAAAATGCAGTAAAGGAAAAGAGAAAAAAGAATGTTGTTCTAAGAAATAAAAGAACTTTTTTAATATTATTAAAGCCACTTAATTGTGGCTTTTTTTTTACATAAACAACTATGGAATTTTTACCAGAAAATATAGAAAACTATTCAGTAAATCATACTGAGAAAGAACCAAAATTATTAGCCGAATTAAATAGAGAAACTTGGGCAAAAGTAATGATACCAAGAATGTTATCAGGTCATCTGCAAGGGAGAGTGCTGAGTATGTTTTCAAAGATGTTGCAGCCAAAAAACATTATTGAAATAGGGACTTACACTGGTTATTCTGCACTTTGCTTGGCAGAAGGATTACAGAAAAACGGAACACTACATACACTTGATGTAAATGAAGAATATACATCAGTTGCAAAAAGGTATTTTGACAAATCAGAATACAAAAACAATATAGTTCAGCACATAGGAAATGCTATTGATTTGATTTCTAGTTTTTCAGATAAATTTCAGTTAGCCTTTATAGATGCAGACAAAGAAAATTATTCAAATTATTTTGATTTGCTAATAGATAAAATGGATATTGGAGGATATATAATTGCAGATAATGTTTTATGGAGTGGAAAGGTTACAAATGATGAAAAGGATGAAGAAACTAAAGCCTTGGATCAGTACAATAAAAAGATTTTAGAAGACAAAAGAGTAGAAACGATACTTTTACCAATTAGAGATGGACTTATGATCTCGAGAAAAATTTCTGACTAATATATTATTTGGTATGTTATCATCTTAATTAAAAGTATATTTTTGCAAAAACAAAAAACAAGTGCATAAATTTGAAAATATTAAAGTAGCTTTTTCTGATAAATCTGATAAAGATTTAAATAGAGCCTACCTCCTATTCAAAACAATTAGTAGTCCATTTATTTCAAAAACATTAACCGCATTTGTAAAAGTTGCTATGTGGCTCAGATTACCAATTAATCCCATTATCAGAGCTACAGTTTACAAACATTTTTGCGGAGGTACAACAATTGAAAATAGTCAGGAAACAATTGATAAACTTTGGGAATCTAATATAGGAACAATTCTTGATTTTTCTGCAGAAGGCAAAGAATCTGAAGTAGATTTTAATAGAGCAATGAAGGAAACTATTTCTTCCATTAAAAAAGCTAAAGAAGAAAGTAGCATTCCTTTTTCTGTGTTTAAACCTACCGGACTTACAAAGTTTTCTCTGTTGGAAAAACTAAGTGAAAATAAAGATTTAAATGAAAATGAGAAAATAGAGAATCTTAATTTCAGAAATAGAATTGAAAAAATATGCAAAACAGCATCAGAAAATAAAGTTCCACTTTTTATTGATGCTGAAGAAAGTTGGATACAAAATGCAATAGATGATATTGCAAAAGAAATGATGAAGAAATACAACAAAAAAGAAGCTTGTATTTTTAACACCTTACAACTATACCGAAATGATAGAGTAGATTATCTGAAGTTCTTGTTAAAAGAAGGGAAAGAGAAAGGTTATTTTATTGGATTAAAACTAGTTAGAGGAGCATATCACGAACAGGAGATAGAAAGAGCAAAAGAAAAAGGATATCCTTGCCCAGTACACACCATAAAAGAAAACACAGACAAAGATTATAATACTGCACTTACAATTTGTATTGAAAATATAGATATTATTTCGGTTTGTGCAGGAACGCACAATGAAGAAAGTTCGGAACTGTTAATTCAACTTTTAGAAAAACACAACATATCCAAAGATGACAAAAGAGTATATTTTTCTCAGCTATTAGGAATGAGCGACCATATTAGTTATAATGCAGCAAAAGAAGGTTTTAATGTTGTAAAGTATGTTCCTTACGGACCGGTAAAAGATGTTCTTCCTTACCTTATCAGGAGAGCAGAAGAAAATACTTCTATTGCAGGGCAAATGGGAAGAGAACTCACAAATATTATTGAGGAGAAAAAGAGAAGAAGGAATAGTTAGTCTTTTTGCGAATTTTTAATGCAAAAATTTATAATTTTGATAAATGAATAAGTTCCTAGAAAATGATTTATAACGAATTACCTGCAACCGGGTTTAATATTGGAATGAATTGTGGAGAAGATGCTGGACAAACAGTAATGCATTTTCATTGTCATGTTATTCCAAGGTATAAAGGAGATATGGTTAATCCAGAAGGAGGTGTAAGACACTGTATAAAAGGTAAAGGATATTATAAGTCTACATCTGATTAGGAACCTCTACTCCTAAAAGTTTCATTGCGTTTTTCACAACAGAAGAAACCGTTTCGGAAAGAGCAACTCTAAACATTTTAACATCTTCATTTTCTGCATTTAATACCGGAGTATTTTGGTAAAAAGAATTGTATTCCTTTACCAAATCATAAGTATAATTTGCAATAACTGCAGGGCTATAATTTGTAGCCGCCTCCTGAATTGCATTCGGGAAGTCTAAAATTTGTTTTATCAAAGTTTGTTCTTCCTTATTT
>Ga0206679_10001222_pt1 | contig 21284 bp, 29 predicted proteins | sample M110012015metaG_FD_155464 | JGI IMG/M metagenome (GOLD analysis project Ga0206679, IMG submission 155464) | Ammonia-oxidizing marine archaeal communities from Monterey Bay, California, United States - M1 100m 12015 | ecosystem: Environmental > Aquatic > Marine > Intertidal zone | place: USA... | reverse complement strand
TTACTATTACACTCATGCGATTGATTCGCATGAATTCATTCGTTAATTAGCGAATCAATCAGCACCAAAGAATTGGCGGATCATTGGATGCATTTCCATCGCCTGTTCTTTCTGAATCTGCTCATATGTACGCAAAATAATACCTACAGCAAGCAATAGACCTGTTCCGGTAGCATTACCCACCGTACCTAACAAGTCGGCACCAGCTGCCAATAAACCTACGAAAGCACCCGAGAAATAGGTTACTGGAGGAATATAATTCTCAAGAATCTTTTCCAAGACCTTTGGATTCTTACGGAAACCTGGAATCTGCATTCCAGTGCGTTCAATTTGCTTTGCTACATCCTTTGTACCCATATTTGTGGTATCGATCCAGAACTTAGCGAAGACCATCGAACCTGCGGTCATCAGTGCTACATAGAACACGACGTGGAGCATGATTTGAGTCAAGGAATGGCCGAATTGGTCACCGGTTTGGTTGAGCAGCGGCATGAACCAATCATTCACCCCATTTACCATACTGGCATACCAAGCAAATCCACCCGAGGCCGTCGTTTGACCCTGGTCATAAGTACCAATATATTTCGACATTGAAGCAATACCCTCCCGACCCAATATTGGTGTCTGTGATAGTGTTGGATGACTCCAGAACAATAGAGTGAACATGTTGACGTTAGCCAATAATGCAGCCATTAAAATGACCGGAATGTTACTTGCATATACTAAACGGATTGGATATTTTCCTCTATGTCCACGTACTTTACCATGGGTCAAAGGAAGTTCCAGTTTACTTGATTCTGCATATGCAACAACAAGGAACACAATGATGGAAGAGAATAGCGCAGCCATAGGATTTACGTGCGTCAGCAATATGGTTTCAAAACCATTTTGGCCACTGCCCATATCTATCATTTGGCTTGCCGTCGCCTCCCTAAACATATAGAAAATCATTGGTAATGTTCCCGATGGTGGGTTAGCAAGACTGTATGCTTGTCCTGCAGTTGCAGGAAGCGGAGAGAGTGTTCCAACGAATGTTGATTGTGCAACACCTGCAGCAATGAATAAGGAAATACCAGAGCCAATACCCCACTTGCTGACAAGTTCATCAAGAAGGAATACCAGGTATGAACCTGCGAATAATTGGGCGACGATAACGAAGTTAGCCCAGCCCATTCCATATGCATCGATTAGCCACTCACTAGGATCTAAGAATCCATATGTTTGTGGTATAGATTCAATTGGAATCATAATCAAAACAAGAAGTTTTTGAACACCTTGGTAAAGTGCCTTATCGTCTGTATCTTGTAAATCTAAACGGATAATCTTAGCACCAGCGAATAATTGCATAATAATGGAACCAGTAACAATTGGACCAATACCTAAGTGCATAATGGTACCAGATGCACCAGCCATAATGGAACGGAATCCACTGAACAAGTCAAGTGCTTGACCGGATAAACCGAATAGCATAACATTGGTCATTGCGAAATATATAATCAAAACGAAAGTTGTTGTCCACATTTTTTCGTTAAATCTAACGTGTCTGTCTGGCTTGGTAATAGTTGGATATACATCCACGAATCTTCGTAGAGCGTACAAACGACTGCTCTCATCGCCACTCCACATGAAACATGTAAGAATAGCAGCAGCACCGAATCCAAGAAGAATAACACCTACTAGGAAGAATCCTACTGCTTCATCATATCCACCCCATGCAGCTGGACGAACATAGTAAACGGCGAAGCCAACGAAGGCTAACCACACCAATAATTTACCATAACGTCCGATGAACTTTTCCTTCAAATTACTTGGAATATCTGTTTTGAAACAGGCGATAAGGAACGCGATATAAAATGCTGAGAATATCAAACCTACTACTGCTGCTTCAAATGCTGGACCGCTTTCTGCAGCTAGAGCATCTGATTGCCAATAGATCATCAGCGCATAGTACAATGCACCGGTTAATCCTATTGCCCATGGTATTGACTTGTGTTTCATAAAATCGCCCCTTATTGTTTGTTTTTATTTTTAGTTATCAGTATTGAGGTTCAAACTGTTGGAATGTTTCACTCCTCAACCCATTCATCGTCGCCAGATTCCATTTCTAAAGAACCGCCAGCAGCCTCAATCTTCTCGACTGCTTTTGCGCTTGCTTCATCAACGACTACCTTTAGTGCAACATTGATTCTTCCACTACCGAGAATCTTGTCAATTCCCAGTGCTGTCAAATCCAATGTATCTGCACCATCTGCCATATCTGCAAGTTGACTTACATTTACTGTGACATTGAAGTTTCTAAGAGTAGGATGTCGGTTGAAACCGTGCATACCCCAGTGATTAGGCATGTACTTGTTACGGTACATTACACGGTGCTTATTCATACCCGCATTACCACGTCCACCACGCTTTCCTGCTCCTCGACCTGCTTTCTTTCCACGACCGTGGTAGCGATTGCGTCCACGATGCTTATTTGCTTTAGTTCCCATTCAAAATCACCTCAAATCATACGCTCTACAAGAGTCGTAATTTTGTCCCCACGAGGGCCAAGTCCACCGCCAACAACGAATGAGCGCTTGATTCCGCCCCATCCCTTTGATCCAACTGGTGGATGTAATCTGAAAACACGCTTCAAGTCAGGTACTGCCTTAACAGTAGCTTTGTCAGCGCATATTGCCTTAGCAAAAGCCTTGATATTCTTGAAATCAGTATGTTCTGCAACGATTGCATCTGTCAAAGGCTTGTCACCGACCATACGGCCTCGTTCTGCAAGCATTTTCTCAACAAGTTCCTCAGTTGCTTCTCCCCAAGTGATGTAATCCTTAGCCTTCTGTAGCATACCACGGTATTGTTCATTATCTGGAATGATAATTGCATGATTAACCTTGGTTAGGTTTAGATGACCCATTGTTTCTCTAATAGATCTTTCAACACCTACATTGCTTCGTGCACGTACTACGATAAAACTCATTCAATCATCCTCCCTTTGTGAATAAACAAACGTTCTGTTTGTTCTTTAGAAACACGAGTTGTGTTTAGATTTTTCAGAGCGTTAAATGTTGCTGCTGCATAGTTGATTGTAGTTCGGGTTTGTCCCTTAGTTCTTGAAAGAACGTCAGTAACTCCTCCAAGTTCAAGAACACGCTTTCCAGTTTCACCAATAACCAATCCCTTACCAGATGGTGCAGGCATTAGAGTTACACGAGTGGATGCTGAACGTCCCTTAATCTTGAAAGGAATAGAAGTTCCAGGACCCATAGATGATTCCCAAGAACCGTTTCCACGTTGTACTGAAATTACCTTTAGTTTTGCAGCGATAATAGCCTTTTCAATCGCTTGTCCGACTTCCTTTGCCTTTGCCATTCCTAGACCAACATATCCATCACGGTTGCCTACGCAAGCCATTACATTGAATCGGACACGTCGTCCACTGTCAGTCATTCTTTGAATCATATTTACTTGAATTACTTCATCCTCAAGATTTGGAATTAGTGCATCAACGATTTCAACTTCTCTAATAGGAAGTCCAGAACTCAAAGCTTGTTCATAAGTGATGATTTCTCCTGCCATGACCTTTTGACCAAGACGAGTACGAGGTTCCCACTTGCGCAAATTAGCGATAGGATCGTTCTGCTTTCTTCTACGTCGGCGGTCCGGTTGCTCTTCTACTTCTTCAGGTGCAAACGCCTGGATTAAACCAGGTGCCATGATTTTTACTTCTTCTTCAGTCATATCAGTAAGCCTCCTCTATTGCATTTTTTGTTGATTCAACTGCTGCTGCAACTGCATCACTAATGTGAGCACCTGCAAGCCTTTCATCATCTGGCAATACATTATCACCATGTGGAATTTCTAATCCAGCATCAACCATACCCTTTAGGGCAGAGAAAACTCTTCCACCAGGAGTACTTGCAGCAAGACCAATGTCCAATACTGCTTCACTTTCTCCAGATGCCATGGCTGCTTTACCCATTGCGAAACCAACTAGGTAAGAAGCGGAAACAGATTTTTGAGAGAAACTCTCAGGCCATCCGTATTTCTTTAACAAATCAGAGCCAGTAACAGTAACTGAAACTATATCTCCATCTTTTGCCCAAGAAACTAATTGGCAAGTTGTTCGTGTGTTAGAGACTCGAACTACTGCACGTGGCTTTAGTCCACGAAGTAACTTCAATCGGCGACGGTAATCGGTTAAACCTAATCTACGTCGTCTTAATACTGAGCGTCGTCTTGTTCCTCGCATCATTGTTCACCTCCAGTGAAAGTTACTCCCTCAAGACTCATCTGTGAGCGCATGTGTGCAATTGAACGGTATGAACCGCCCTTTGCCTTGAGATAATAGCGACGGTATTGTGATGGTTCAATTGTTCCATCTTCTCGAAGAGATTTGAGAACACGGCGTTGTGAACGGATAGTTCTCATCCAACGATTCTTTCTTGGATTACGAGCGTTAGCGGTTCCAGCACGAGTACCTTGTCCCTTACGACGTCCTTTGCGCTTCTGAGCAATACGTAGACGTGCACGAACTCGGGAAGTTCCCTTGATCGGTTTTGCCTTAATCCAGCCTTCATCAATGAATTCACGAATATCATCAGTTTGTACTGAATTTGCAATCTGGTCAATATATGATGGATGAATCCAAACTCGGTTAACACCACACTTTAGAATTCTTGCAGCTAAACGCTTTTGATTAGTAATTTGCATCAAACATCCCTCCTTCGGTTAAGAACACGGATACCTAATTCATCAGCTCGGCTGTAAATATATTCACGCTTTCTTCCACCAACAGTTCCACCAACACGTGCTGCTTCTGTCTCAGGGTCAATCGCTTCCAAATCTCCAGTATTATGAACCATTATCTCTCTGAATCCAGATGGATGTAGTCCTCGAGCAGCGGAAACCTTTCCGTGACCTACTCGAACTAGTGAAGAACGGTACTTCAAATTCTTACGTTGTTTGTTATCCATTCCGTGAGGTGCTCTCCAACCTGAACGTGATAGACGCTTGTAGCGAAACCACTCAGTACGGCGGAATGAAGGAGTTGCCTTCTTTTGCTCTGCTCGTAATGCGAGTGCTGCCTTTGTTGCATCATCTAGAACTGGCTTCTGCTTTGCGACGTGTCCTTCTGAAACTTCATCATCCCAGTCTTCTTCATCGTCCCAGTTATCATCTTCTTCTACAACTGCTTCTTCCTCAGTGATTACTTCTTCCTCAGCAGGTTCTTCACCTGCATCGCTCAAACGAGCGATAAGTTCTGCCTTCTTTCCAGAAACAGGTAGTCCTGCTTCCTTTAGAAGAACCTTAAGTTCAGCGACGGTCATCTTTTCAAAATCTTCTGCCATTCAAATCACTCCTTGGTTAGTAAATATATACCATCTTGGAAAACACGTCGGTCACGGTTCTTTACCGTAGTACAGCGTTCAATATTTGCTGCTGTTTGACCTACATTTTCCTTGTCAATTCCAGTTACTGTTACTTCGACCTTTTTACTGATCTTAACGGTAACTCCATCAAGAATTGCTGCAGTGCGTGGAACACGCTCTCCGAAATAATTGTTTACAATGAATTGGTTTCCTTTTTGTGCAAGTGTCATAGGGAAGTGAGAATAGAAGGCTTTCAAATTGTATGTGAAACCTTGTGTAACTCCCTTTACCATGTTTTTCAAGTGAGCTTCCCAGGTACCTGCCAATGCTGCTTGCTTGCGGCGTGGCATATCTACGCGAACTATTAGTCCAGAGCCATCTTGTAATAATTCTACTACTGGACTTTGGAATTGTCGAGATAATGTTCCTTTCGGGCCTGTAATTGTTACGACGCCATCTTCACTAAGCGATGCATTCACATCTTCAGGGATGGTTACTGATTTTACGATTCTGTCGAGTTTTACCATATTATTCACCTCAATATACGTAAGCGAGAAGCTTACCACCGATACGGGCATCTTTTGCATCATAATGATGCATTACGCCGGAGTTTGTTGTTAGTATCAAAAGGCCAAAGTCTTGAGCAGGGAGATATCTTATTTCCCATTGGTCATATTCTTGGCGACGAACACTGTGACGAGGTTTTACCGTACCACAGCGATTGATAGCACCGCGCAGTTCAACCAAGTATGTTCCGCCACGACCGTCTTCAGTTCGGTCAATAGCGCCTACATAGCCAGACTTTTGCATGATTTCTAGTACATTACCAAGCAATTTGCTTGCAGGAGCAAGTTCAACATTGAACTTACCAGCCTGTTCTGCATTGTACATCTTAATTAGAGCGTCATTTAGTGGATCTATTTGCATATTTTTTCCCTCCTCAACTCATTTTCTTAAATCCGATCGATGGTGCAACATCTCGGAAACATTGACGGCATAGGCGAAGCCCATGACGACGAATCATTCCTCTCTTGCGTCCACAGCGTCGGCAGCCGATTGTACGGCCTATTCTTTCTCCATGATCTCTTGCCATTTTCAGTCCTCCAAAATTTGTAGATTGTAGTTCTCTTTGAACCATTCTCTTGCTTCATCAGCAGTAACATGATGGCTCATTGCAACCTTTGCCTTGGCCTTTCTTCGGCGTGAAACACGGTGCCCTGGGCGTTCTAGGACTACTGTGATATCCATTCCATAGATTCCAATATCTGGGTTATACTTCTGGTCTGGGAAATCAGTGTAATCACTGATACCAAAGGAAAGATTACCTGAACGGTCAAAGTTCCATGTAGGAATAACATTTTCACGAACCCAGAAAGCATCGGTTAAGAACTTCTTAATCGATTCTGAGTTTCTCATTGTTGCTTTACAACCAATTGGAGCACCTTGACGGACTTTTAAATCACGATTTTGGATGCGTCCTAGAGTACGTTGAGGTGTAACACCAGTTACCAACTTCAGTACACTCTCTGCATTGACAAGGCGATCTCCACCTTCACCAACACCGATGTTTACCGATACCTTGGTAATTCTTGGCTGTGCCATTGGATTCATTGTCTCACTCATTCACTCACCTCTAAACTTGGAAGAGAAACTTTCCCTACTGCGAAAACATTTTCCATAGTAGTACCAAATGTCTCAAATTGAACTTCATTAGGCATACTTGAACGCTTAATGATGTGGTCCTTCATTTCAGCATATTCTCCAACGTGAGAACCACCAGTCAAGAAACAACGTGTTCCTTCAGCGAAACGAATGTGCTCAATAACCTCTTGAGATGGTAGAGAAATCTTGATTGAATCTCCAGTATTGTATTCTGCTGCATCATCGCATAGAATATTTCTTCCATCGTGTAAGTTAACTTGTGTCTTACCACCCTTAATGGTAGTCTTTCCATCAACTCGGCAAACCTTCCAAGCTGCTTCCTTAGCAGAAATAGGTAGATATCTTAGTCTACCCTTGGAATCAAGAATACATCGGTAATTGTTTTCACCAATTGTTAGAACATCCATTAGACCAACACCACGACGTGTATCTTTACAGATACGACCATCGACCAATGCTAATCCATTATGTAGAATATGACGTACTTCTCGAGTTGAATGTGCGAATCCAAGAATATCACGAATGATAACATTGATTGGCATACAAGTATCTAGTGCGTGAGCACCAGGTGCTGCACGTGTTACCCAGATTGTAGTCTTACGTGGAAGAGGCCAACTGCGTGGCATTGCTAGACGTTTTAAGTGATTACTGCTTCCCATATTATTCAACTCCTGTTACCGGTTAATTGTTGCACACGCAACTTGTCAGTTTCGTCAAGTTTGACGACTACGACATTGGAAGAATGTACCGGTACTGCTTCTTCCTTGTTGTCAGATTTGCTTCCTTTTGCACCTTCAATGAAAATGCGTCCAGATTCTGATTCGATTCTTAGAACTGCTCCTGTTAGAGGATCTGCGTTACGCTTTCCACCATGACGCTTTCCGCCATTGGAGAAATCACCACGGATAACACGAACTGTGTCACCAACACGAACTGTGACGGTGCGTACACCGGCAAAGCGTGCATCAGGCTTGTCGAGAAGTAGTCTTGCTGCAATACGCTTACGCTTCTCGTGAAGAGGAGCGTTATAGTACGCCTTGCGTTGCTTGTTTGGTTTCATACTTTTTACCATTCAATTCACCTCAAATAATTTGTTTCGCATTTGCTGCGATACGAGGCCAGCGTTCTGCTGCCTCTCTTGATACTGGCCCTTTGATATCGGAACCCTGGACATCGCCCTTTTCATTTGTAATGACACAAGCATTGTCTTCGAATTGTACCCAAGTACCATCAACACGACGGAAAGGTCTGCGTTGGCGGATTATTACCGCATTGAACATTTGACGGCGAGTCTCAGGTGTACCCTTCTTGACTGAAACCTTAGCAAGGTCTCCTACACCACCAGATGGATAACGGCGCATTGTTCCACCTAACTTTAGAATGTTAATGATTTGAACAACCTTTGCACCAGTATTATCTGCGACATGAAGTCGTGCAGCGGTTGGTAAACCACGTGTTTGTCTTCCTGCAATTCCCTTCATTAAGCCTCATCTCCACTTACTTCAATAACACAGAATGAGACTGTCTTTGAAAGAGGTCTGCATTCCATTACCTTGACTGTGTCGCCAACGCTAACTTCACCAACACAGGCAGGAAGATGTGCGGAAAGTGCACTTGTGCGCTTTTCGAATCTCTCATACTTCTGCATATATCGAACATTATGTCGCTCAATTGTGATAGTTCCATTCATTCCAACGCTAGAGATTGTACCCTCTAACAACTGTCCGCGTAAACGCAAACTGCCGTAAAACGGACAATTAGCGTCTCCATCCCATTCCCCTGAAGGTATCTTTACGTCTACTCCGATGTCTCGCATAATATCATGCCATCCTGTATTTTTTGTTGATTCGGTCTTCCGGGCGTTGTCCAACACGTGCCCCATTTATGACAACATCACTGTCGCCGATTTTGAAATCAATACTTTGCTTTCCGAGGTTGATTTCATTGCTTCCCTCGATTATTGTAATAGTTTCTCTGCTCTCGTCAACAACAACACCGATACGACCCAATAGGGAAGTGTCTGGTGATGAAACGACAGTCAGTTGTTCACCGATCCAAGTGGAGTTGTAGATATTCATATCAGCGCACCTCCACATTAAATCCGTTATCCTTTAGAACGCCTGCAGCCTTTTTCTTGTGGTCTCCTTGAAGTTCGATTACTCGTCCTTTTACAGTTCCACCAGCAGCGCACTTGTTCTTGAGAAGTTTAGCGAGTTTGTTAATATCAATAGCTGCATCTTCAATTCCTTCCACCTTGGTGACGATTTTTCCATATCGGCGATGGTCGGTAGACAATATTGCACATTGCTGTTCTTTAGCGATCTCTTGACAAATACATAATTCGTCAGGAAGTCCACAGACGTTACAAATTGCTGCCATATTCAATCAACTCCTCTTTTTCAATTATTCATGTGTGTTAGAAGACGGGCGATACTTCGGCTAGTTGCCTTGTATTCCCCAACACTTGCAGGTGTACCACCAAGTGCCTTTTCTGCTTGTAGTTGAAGCAATTCTTCACGAAGTTCAACTAAGCGAGATTCGCGAGCATCTTGGCTCATTGCTTCTATTTCACGGTTAGAGACGTGGGTCATTGACTCGCCTCCTTTGAAGTTTCTTCTTGTGCTGCTCGGATTCTCAATTCCTCTTCAGAGAAAATACTAATCTCGTGAGGTAGGCGTGTCCCTGAGCGCATAATTTCTACAGTTACACCGATTGTTCCAAGTTTCTTTACTGCAACAGCGTATCCCTTGTCCATGTGCTGTAAAGCGGTTTCACCACAATACTTTACGTGACCCATAAGGAATTTCTGAGTACGGTTTCTTGAACCGGTCAACTTTCCTGCGATTGTAATCAATACACCACGTGCTCCTGCATCCATAATATTGGTTGCAGCACTTGCACCAGCACGACGGTAATACCAGCCACGCTCCATAGCGGTTGCAATCTTCTCAGCCTGAACTTGTGCATTGAGTGTTGCATTTTCAATTTCCTCAACCATTAACTTAGGCTCTAGGAGACTGAACTCTTCATTCAAACGGCGTTGAAGATCTTTGATGATTTTTCCTTTTGAACCAATTACCATTCCTGGTCTATCTGCATTTACTGTAATGATGTCTTGTGGTTGATTGGTTTTTCTGTTTAAAACTCTTTCAAACTCAAGACTGCCAAAACCAGCACCCTTTGTATTATTCATCAAGAATTCCTTTACTAGATGGCGTTCGACATTGCGGTCAACTATTGTTCGGATTGTACTTTGCTTACCCATAATATTCACCTCAGAATTCATCCTCTAACTCATCGTCAGTTGCGTTGAAATCTTCTAGGAAGATTTCTAGATTAACACGGTAGTGGTTGCTTGGTGTTGCGCGTCCACGAGCACGAGGAATCCAGCCTTTCTTGACTTGTCCTCTATGTGCTGCAATATGTGTAATCTCCATCTCTTCTGCATCCACGTCTTCGTATTGATGGCGAGCATTTTCCATTGCACTCTCAATCAACTTGATGATAGCACGGCTTGCCTTGACTGGGTAACGACCAGGTCCAATTCCACCCTTGCGGTGTCCAACCATACTCGGTCCAGATCTCCTTTTCTTCTTGTTACCACTTCCCAAACGGAATGGGACTGCGGCTGCCTTACGACGAATGTCTGGACGGTCTGAATCAATTTTCAGTACTTGGTTAAGGAAGTTAATCGCTTCTCCAGCCTTCATATTCTTGATATGACGGCAAATTTCGAAACAATGCTTAACGTGCATATCTACGTCTACTGTACGAGCTGTTGCCAAATGGCTGCCTTGTAGTAGTTGTGTGTATCCCTTTTGAGGAAGAGCACTTCTCTTGCTGCGTCTGTCTAAATCTTTTGCTTTAGCCATAATAAACACCTCACTTCAATGCTACGTGCTTGGACGAACGAGTTGCACCAACACCCGGGCCGCTGTGAGCGACACTATGACGAGTCTGTCCGAATTCACCAAGATAATGCCCAATCATTTCAGGGGTAATATCTAGTTCAACGAACTTTTGACCATTGTAAACTGCGATTCTCTTGCCAACGAACTCTGGTAGAATAGGCATATCACGGCGATGTGTACGGATAGTTTTTCCAGTTGAACGGCGAACACGTTCCAAGAAGTGTTCATTTTCAATAGAAAGACCACGTGCAATAGAACGGCGAGCACGAGATGGTAATAGAGTGATTACAGATGGTGAATCAGGACTTTCTTCAGTAGGCCATAGTGGCATTTCTGTCAACTCCGCGACAGTATATCCGCGGTAGGTGAATTCCTTCTTTACACGACCTGTTGTGGTTGAAAGACGCTTGCGTGCCTTTCGACGACTTGCCTTTGGGGTCATAAACGACTTCTTCTTCTTTCTTGCCATAATAATTCACCTCAAATTTTCTTGCCGCGGCCTCTACCTGTGCGGCTTGGTGCGATAAGTCCGACCTTAGCACCTGGAGGGGTGCCACGAGCGACTGAGCTTGGACCGTGAACAGCTTGGTGATTTCCACCACCATGCGGGTGATCCACTGGATTCATTGCAACACCACTTACGTGAGGGAACAACTTACCACGTGCTTTCGCCTTGTAGTATGCTGCTCCTGCAGTACGAAGTGGCATCTCGTCACGACCGTGACCAGATAATACTCCAATAGTAGCGCGACAATTGTCTGGAAGTTCTTTTAGTGCTCCCGATGGAAGACGTACTCGAACTCTTTCTCCGACTCTAGCCTCTACAATACAGGAGTTTCCTGCAGAGCGAGCAACCTTCCCTCCATCACCTGGACGAAGTTCAAGATTGTTGATTGCAGTTCCTTCTGGAATGTTTGCTAGTCTGGTAATGTTACCAGGCTTTAGAGAAACATTGTCGCCAATTGCGACACTGCTTCCGATTGCGATTCCTTCAGTTGCTGCTACTAGTGTGGATTCTCCACCAGGCAACTTAACTCTTGCGAGTGGAGCTGAATGTACTGGAGAGTGTAATAGTTCAGTTACTTCACCGACTACATCGGTTGCGCGTGGCATGCGGTTAGCACCTGGGAAACGGTGACTCGCCACGCGGTAACGTGGTGAGGACCCTTTGCGTTGTGCACGAATTCTCTTACCCATGATAAATCACCTCAGAATGCTCCTAGACGCATAGCCGCGTCCTCGGCATCGTAACCTTCAGCAAGACGCACTGATGCGTGCTTTCCATGCTTTGTATTACGAACGTTAACTTTTGCAACTTCAACTTCGAAAAGTGTTTCAACCGCTCTTGCGATTTGCTTCTTAGTTGCACTACGATGGACAATGAACTCAAGGCGGCTGTGACTTGAACGAGCCTCCATTGACTTCTCTGTTAGCCATGGTTGAATGATAATATTGTATGCGTCCATGATAATCACCTCAGTTGAGAGCCTCCACAGCAGCCTTAGTAAAGACGGTTAGACGACCAATGTCGCCACCAGGAGCTAAATCTTCAGCAGAAAGGTTGCAAGCAGCGACTACATCTACACCAGGAAGGTTTCTTGCAGCATGTGCAAGTCCGGATTTCTCCTTAACGACCAATAGTATAGACTTAGGAGTCTTGTGTACACGTCCTCTCATTTTTCCTTTTCCAGCACGAATGTTTCTTCCTTCACTAGCACGAAGTAGATCTTCACCAAGTCCAATCTCATTGAAGATAGATACTACCTTTCTTGTAGCACTACCATGATTGAATTGTTCAATATCAAACTCTTCGCTCTTTCCATCACGTACTTCTACATAATTTCCTAGAACTAGTGGGAGTGAAGTAATATCGTCTGAGAAACGGTGTCCACGATTTGCTACTGCTTCAATATCAGTTGTTGCAGAAAGTGCTGAATCTCTTGCGATTCTGCGTTCCTTAGAGTTCAACTTACGAGCCCAGATTTTCTCAACCTTAGGACCGTGAGCACGGCGACCACCTAGTGTGTGTGGGTTTTGAGCTCCGCGGCTTTGACCGGTACGGCGCATAATACGAGAAACACCTCGTCCCTTGCCCCACCATTCTACGGAGTGCTTCATACCAGACATAGGCGCACGTTTTCCACCGTGTGCTCTTTGACCGTATGCTTGTCTTCGGTTAGCACGAGCGCTTGCTATTGCTAACTTTATCATGTCCATACGAAGTGGTGCTGAGAATGCATCAGGTAGAGTAACTTTCTTTCCTTTTGAAACTTCAACAGAAAAGTTTTCTTGAAGACGTCCTGCATCAAGTTCATCTTGACTGACATTGTTTGTAATATCCATAACTGTGACCTTCATGCTCAGACCCCCTGCTTAGATGCTGTACTTACATAGGTAATCTCGTAATCATGTAGCGCCTTATCGCTACCACGAGTTGCGTCACGGAACCTAATCAAGCGCTTTGCAGGACCAGGGACGCTACCATGAACTAGAATATAATCGGACTTTACTTCACCATAGTGAAGGAATCCACCAGAAGGAGTGATTGAATGCTCCTCTGGATTTGCTACACGTAGAATACGCTTGTTGTACTCAGTTCTTTGATGATATCCAGTTTGTCCACCTTGGCGAATAGACTTACGGACATATCCATCACCGAAAGCACCCATGTTTCCATGTTGACGGCGCTTCTTTGAGTTCTTGTGAGACAGAAGTTTTCCACCGAATCTCTTGATTACACCTTGCCATCCATAACCCTTGGTTACAGCGACGATATCGGTTAATCCACCTTCTTGGAATGCATCGGTGAAAGAATACTCTTCTCCCAACTTCTCCTTAGCGAATTGAAGTTGTTCTGAGAAATCGCCACCATCAAGACCCATCTCCATTACATCAGGAACCTTTGTTGGGATTCCTGAAACTGAGGAAGGTTGAGTTGCAACGATTAGACGCACTTCACATAGATCTGCATTATTTAGATTCTCAAAGTGCTTATCTGCATCGTGCTCTTTACGCTCTGGTAGGCGCTTGAATAAGTCAGGGAAAGCATCTGAGATTTGGCTGGCATCTGACCAAGCCTCTCCAACTGCTCTCTTACCGTATGGAGTCATTTCGTATCCACGAACACCAAGAATTCTCATCAAAGGACATTCGACTACGGTTACTGGAACACGGACTTCTTGTCCTGCAGAAGGGCTTGTTGGGTTTAAATCGCGAGAAAGAATGTGTGTCATACCAGCTTTCCAGCCAGCAAATCCTTGCACTCTTACTTCGCTCGCATCGGTTGTAGGCCACGATTTCACATGTCCAAACGTACGTGCAGACCGCTTACGCGGGCTAAACGCCATCGATCCACGTCGTGGGTGATTTCTCTTTGCCATTGGGGATTCCTCCAGTATTTGTTACAACGAATTGGCCCCACCGAAGGGGCATACGAGGGCTCTCAGGGTAGGAGAAGCCGTGACACTGCGCCCTATTTCCACTGTTGGGAAACAAGACTATAGGAATCCTCGGGGGATTGTCCTGTGTGTCTGGCTACTCACCTTTAAGCAACCCTCCGACCAACCTCCCCTATATGAGTGGTTCGGTTTCTAAATGCGGCTTAGTAGCGTGGTTCTTGAATATTCTATCCGGCAAATAATTACATAAAAAATGTGACTTATTATTGTCAACTATTTTCAAATCTTACTCACAATATCCAGTTGCTCTTCGCATTATCCTTTTTTACCCTCGCCGGAAAGGGAACGTTGTGGCAACAGTTCAACATCCATTCCTGAAAGAGGGTGTTGAGGCGAGAGCATACCAATTAAATGCCCTGATATACTGTTTATCTTCATCAACTTTGATGGTGATGCCTACTGGTTTTGGAAAAACTGCAGTAGAATGGATGGCGATGGCAAATTGTCTTCAAAACGATGCAGGTAAAGTCCTACTAATTGCACCAACAACTGGTTTGGTTGACCAACAACAGAGAATGGCAAGAGAGATGATCAATATTGATAGCGCTGAAATTATCACCTATACTGGTGAAAACGCTCCAGCCAAAAGGCCTGAGTTATGGAATAGTGGGAGAATCATTATCGCAACACCACAGGTGATTCGTAATGATGTACAAAATGGATTAATTGATTTGACCGATTTAGGATTACTAATCTTTGATGAAGCACATCATGCAACAGGAAATCATGCTTATTCTCAAGTTGGAATATTGATGCAAAAGAACCACCGCGATTGTTTCATTATTGGTGCAACTGCAAGCCCAGGTTCAACCAAGGCAGGAATACTACAAGTCGCTAATAATTTGAATGTCAAAACCTTCTCAATCAGTAAGAAGGAAAGTTCTCTCTTGCAAGCATATCAAGTTAATATGAAAATTACACCTCATTATCTTGAATTAGAAGATGAATTAAAAGGATTAATCTTGCCTTTAGAAGAACATCAAAACTCAGAGGCTGAACAATTGAGGAAAATGGGATTCTTAGCTCCAACAGGACATTTGAGTTCAAAATTGATAGAAGATGCACAACGTAGAGCGAGTATTGCAATCCAAAGAAGAGATACTCGGGGCTATAATGCTGCGAGAAAGATTTCAAATCTACGCAGAATTCACATCTTGTTAGATCTGCTTAGAACTCAGGGGTTGAAGTCTGCTAAGGCTTTTGTTGATAGAGCAGAAGAGGATGGTCGAAGTGGGCAAAGAGGAACGAATAGTTTCATTGCATTACCATGTATTCACAATTTTAGAAATGTTTCGAAAGAGTTGGATGAATTGCATCCAAAGCCATCACATACAGCAGGACTAGTATCTAAACAATTGAGAGATTCCCCTGAAAGTAAGGTATTGATTTTCACTGAATACAGAGATACTGTTGAATTACTTACAGAGAAACTTAATTCTATAGAAGGAGTGGTTGCTGATAGATTTATTGGACAGTCTGGAACTGGAAAAAGAAAAGGAATGAATCAAAAACAACAATTAGCACAATTACAACGATTCCGTGAAGGCGATATCAATGTTCTAGTTGCTACTTCTGTTGGAGAAGAAGGATTAGATGTTCCTGCAGCAGATTTGGTAATCTTATATGAGCCGGTTCCAAGCGCTATTCGCACTATTCAACGAAGAGGTAGAACTGCAAGGCAACGAGATGGTGTTGTCCATATCCTAATCACAAGTGATACTAGAGATGTATTCGTCTATATGGCCTCAAAACGTAGAGAAGAGAAAATGTATGTTATTCTAGATGAAATAAAAGGTGGAGGTCGATTGATTTTCGATATACCTCCAAAGGAAGTACTCTCCGACTTTTCTGTTGTTGATAGTGAAGGAGTTGTTGTATCTGCTGTTGACTTCTTAACTACTGAAGGAAAGCGACTTGGAAAATTATTCCCAGTAATAGAAAAGGTAAAGCCCGAGGTTGAGAAAAAGAAGGATAAGGATGTAAAAGCCGATGGTAGTAGCATACCAATCATCAGCCCAGCAATGCGAAGACCGAGTAATCAGATGGGTTTAGAATCATTCATTACTAAAGATCAAAAAGAGCCTGTAAAGGATGAGGTTATTGCTGAAGATAAACAACTGAAATCAAAATGGAATGTTGTCTTAGATGGTACTAAGCAGCAAGATGCTGAAGATTGAAAGTTCAATACTTGTGATTCAACTTCCAATAACGATTGCACGTGTTCTTAATTGTGCAAATCTATCCGGATAGTGACCCAAAGCAAATGCAACTAATTCTGCAAGATGAACTACAGGCATTGCAGTATCCTTTCCAGTTAGTTTACCAGCCCTTGACTGATAAGAATCAAGGTTAGAATGAGAAATTGTACAAGCACTAACCATAATATCAGCACCATTCTGTTTTGCATCAGAAAGAACTGCTGCAGTCATTGCCATTGCTGTTCCCTCAAGAGTAAGTAATGAAGGTGCACCAACACTTTGACATTTTAGTTCAAAGTCAATCGGCACTCCACCTAATGCAGTGATTAGTTGTTCCAAATAACTTGGAAGGAATGCATCATCATCTCCACAAGCTCCTTCTCTTTGCATATTAGATCCATAATATCCAGCAACATTGAGTTTAATTGGATTAACCACTGCATCCCTAACCTTATCCAAACCAATCTCTTCAACTAAGTAATGTAGAAGGTGACGAGATTTTGACTCTCCAGAATATTCAATTGCAGAAGTTCGATAAATTAGATTATTCAGTTGTGAAGTATATATTGAATCAGCAGCAAGAGTATCTGCAGTATTACACATGATTGCGTGTGATGTTGCACAAGTTGTCATAATATCAATTCCTTTTTGCTCAGCAAGTGCAAGATTACGAGCAACTAATGAATGTTGTAATTTCGGTGATGCTTGACTAATGACATTGCCACCATCACTCGATGCCTTTGGAATTTCAACTAATTCAATTCCAAGTGTTTTGCATAATGGAACTATACAATCCTCAACTTCCATAGAAGCAGCCCTTGCTGTATTACCTGGATAATATGCGACTTTTGCCATAACAATCACCTTAGAACCTCTTGTCGATTTCATTGAATAGACTGACTACCTCATGATGAGCATCAACCTTTGAATTAATCATATTTGGAATCTTACCAACACCTGCTGGAGGCATCAATAATCCTTGAAGGCCACGAATTGGTGGCCCACCATTACGAGTGAATCCTAATACCATACGGGCGGAAACACCATTGAAGATATTGCTAACCAAACCAAGTGGTCCGAGAACTTGACGATATAGTGTTGTTTCATTGACATTACCTGTCCACTTAACACTACGTCCATACCACTTTACCAAACGACCATGCTTACCATTGTAATTACTGGTATTGAGTAGGTGTGCTCTTGCTTCATTCAATCCACATGCTGCGAGTTTTCCATCAGAACCATAACGAGCAATAGAAGACAAATCTGCCTCTGCCCAAATACCATCAGTTTCATTCAGTGAAGAGAGAATGCTGTTTCTTTGTTCCTCTCCACACCTTGGGTCTTCAGCGCGTAACCACTGTTGTAAATGAACACCAGGACCTTCGTAAGCCTTGTCATAACTGGATGTATCAGACATTGATTGAACTAATTGATAAGACAAAATATCACTCTTTTGATGTAATTGCGTAGCGACTGCTGCATCCATTGTTCCAACCGCTGCATCATTCATCAAGCGAGCACCTTCTCTTGGGTCAGCTCTCATCCATGGCTCAGCTCTTGCTCTTGCAGCCTCATATCCAGATAAGTCAACAATTAAATCGCGAATAATAGGTAATCCAGGTGCTGGCTCAATCTTTAGATTTGCATTAGAACCAATTACATCTGAAATACGGGTAATATCTGCAAGAACTATTCTTCCATTTACTCGAATACCAGTAGTAGGCGTTCCACCATTAGTTCCTCTTCGGAATGCTAAACTTCCATCAACATCTTGTTGGATTGCAATCAGTAAATCCTCGACTGTTGCGTGAGCAGGAACTGCACATGAAATTGTATCCCAACCTGATTCCGCTGCACTTGGGCAGTATCTAAACAGTTCAATATTTACCGAAATCTCATCCATTAACACTGTTCCTGGAGTGAAATCACCTGAAGATACTGTATCGTCTCCTCCAGCACCATATGCACTCATTTCCTCAACCAGTGATTCTTGGAAGACTCCTGCACCATCAACACAAGCGATACGAGGTAATACGGAATTAACCCAAACTGTCCAAGGCTCATCAAAGTCAACATCACAAAGTTGGATTTCTTGAACTGAGGTTGCACCTAGTGCTGAGAATTTGTTATCCCAATCAACTCCTGCTTTACAATACTCATCATATGAAGAATCTCCTATTGCACAAACTGAATAATTTACTCCTGCTAATGCAGGTGAAGATTTGTTTACATTTTGCCAGAAATCTTCTGCATTATCTGGCATATCACCTTCACCCCAAGTGGAGGTGATAATCAGGACTCGCTTAGCACCCACTAAACTCGCAGGATCATATCCATCCATGTCAACTACGCTTGCAGTCAACTCATAATTAGCAGCCATCTTTGCAGTTTTTTCTGCAAGTCCTGCAGCATTACCTGTTTGTGAACCGAACAGAATAGTTAGTGCTCTATCACCAGAAAATACTGCTGCTAATGCTTCACTTGTTCCTGCTGATGCAACGACTGGTGCTACTGCAACCGGTGCTACTTCTGCAACCGGTGCTGCTGCTTCTTCAGCAGCAGGTGCTGCACCTCCAGCAACTTCGAACTTGATAATTTCAACTGGACAGGCTTCTGCAGCCTCTTCGATATATTCTGCGAATTCTTCACCAAAGTTTGCCTTTAGAAGAGCGCCTCCAGTATTGCGGTCAAATTGTCCATCTACGCGTACTGCGGCAACAATTTGAGAAGTTTCATCAGTCAATTGGAATACTTCAGGACAGATGTCTTGACAAGCATCACAGGTGATACAGTCTTCTTCAATCCAGACCTTTGCGATAACGGACATACGGACCACCTGTGCTCACGCATACGCTGAGCAATCTTTCCACCTTAGAACGGCCTTTCAAGGTTACCACATAACAGCCTTAAAATTAGGCTAATAAAATGCATTCAATATCCATTTTCTATTAAGAAAAAACGTTGTTAGAATTGTGAAGCGCTTCACATTTGGAAGTCGCCCATTCCGCCCATTCCACCCATGTCGTCGCCCATTGGCACACCCTTGGATGAAATTACGTCATCTATTCTCAAAATCATTATTGCAGTTTCAGTAGCTGATTGAATCGCTTGTTCAACAACTCGCATTGGTTCAAGAACATTCTTTGATTTCATATCTATTACTCCACCTTCATAGACATTGATTCCTGTATGACTTGCACCATCTGCGTGTGCCTTGCGAAGTTCAATTAGTGTAGTAACTGGATCAAGTCCAGCGTTTTCTGCTAGAGTACGAGGAACGATTTCCAAAGCACTTGCAAAAGCCTCAATAGCCATTTGCTCTAATCCACCAACAGTTTCTGCAAATGTTCTCAAGTCTCTTGATAATGCTGCTAATACAGATCCACCGCCGGTTAGAACTGCACCATCTTCCCAAGCGACTGATACGACTCCAACAGCATCATCAAATGCTCTACGAATCTCATCAACAACGTGTTCTGTTCCACCGCGAAGTAGCACAGATACTGATTTTGCTTGTGGACAACCTGTGATAAAAGTCATATTGGATTCTCCAATTTTCTTTTCCTCAACCTTAGCAGCATGACCTAAATCACTTGCAGTAATATCATCCAAGTTAGTAACAATCTTTCCACCAGTAGCCTTTGAAAGTGCTTCCATGTCAGATTTCTTAGCACGGCGAATAGCCATTATTCCTGCCTTTGCCATGTAATGCTGTGCAAGTTCATCAATTCCTTTTTGACAAACCAATACATTTGCACCACTTCCTTGAATCTTTGTTACCAATCCTCGGATGTAGTTTTCTTCTTCTTCCAAAAATTGTGCAAGTTGATTAGGGTCTGTAATCTGAATTTTAGCATCTACTTCAGTCTTCTTTACTTCAATAGCAGAGTTAACCAATGCAATCTTTGCATCTCCAAGTGAACGTGGCATACCAGCGTGTACTCTTTCTTTGTCTAGAATTATTCCATCGATTAAACTTGAATCTTTTATTGAGCCTCCTTGACGCTTCTCAACTTTAATATCTGATAAGTCAATGATTCTTTCATCATCTTCAACAATTCCTACTGCATTTACTGCGCGAACACAAATGTCAGCCATGAAGGACTTTACTGCACCAGCGGATTTGCCAGTAAGTGCAGTCTTTGCTACTTCCAACAATACCTTGTCATCATTATCGGTAGAGATTCCATGACTATCTAACAACTCAACTGCTTTCTCTGCAGCAAGACGGAATCCTTCACAGATAACAGTTGGATGAACATTTTGGTCAATTAAGTCCTCACTTCTCTTCAATAGTTCACCGGATAGGACTACAGCAGTAGTAGTTCCATCATAGCAATGCTGTTCTTGAGTTTTAGCTACTTCAATAATCATTTTAGCAGCAGGGTGATCTATATCCATTTCCTTGAGAATAGTAGCTCCATCATTGGTGATTACTACATCGCCCATAGAATCTACCAACATCTTATCCATACCCTTTGGACCTAGTGTTGAGCGAACTGCATCTGCAACTGCTTTTGCTGCTGCAATGTTATTTGATTGTGCACTTCGTCCACGAGTTCTTTGTGTGCCATCCTTTAGAATAAAAATTGGTGCTTGTCCATTACCGTACATCGGATTGAACCTCCCTGTATTTTTGCCGACGACTCTCCCGCCTTGAACCCTACGCTTATTCGCTAAAAGAATAATTTT
>Ga0206679_10001221_pt1 | contig 21288 bp, 17 predicted proteins | sample M110012015metaG_FD_155464 | JGI IMG/M metagenome (GOLD analysis project Ga0206679, IMG submission 155464) | Ammonia-oxidizing marine archaeal communities from Monterey Bay, California, United States - M1 100m 12015 | ecosystem: Environmental > Aquatic > Marine > Intertidal zone | place: USA... | reverse complement strand
GGAGCCAGCAGAGCTTATATTAGAAGTTGAGTTTTTAGACGACTTCGGCAATGGTGGCTCTGCAGATGCTGAAGCCACAGGTGGTACAGGAACAATCACACCAAATTGGTCTACAGGCAGCTCAGAGTGGTCTGCTGACAATCTTTCTCCTGGTGACTATTGGGTATCGGTTACAGATTCACTAGGCTGCACAGACTCAACATCATTTCAGATTTTGGATTTAGGAATTGAGGTTGGTAAAAATGAAGTGTTCTCCGTTTACCCCATTCCTTCCGAAGGCTTCATGAACATTATATCTCCAAAACAATGTGTGATTTCAATTCACGATGATTTGGGAAAAAATGTATCCAGTCTCAATCTCAATAAAGGCGCTAACTCACTGAACTTAAGTCACTTGTCTCCAGGAGTATACTTCATCACGGAAAAAGCATCAGGTACTTCAAGCATTAAGCCATCAACATTTCTTCTGATAAACTAGATGTCGATTAAGATCCAGCAAGGCTCAAAGAGCATCCGCTGCTTCTCTTTCAAATGATTCAATTTCATCCTCGCCTTTTGTAGGTGAATTTTAGTCCCAATCTTCTCCTTCCCTAAAAACACCTAGGCCGTCATTTGAGATTAACGGGAATGTATTTTTCAGGCAAAAACTAGGAAAGCCTTTCCCCGATTGACGGGAAAAGGCTTTCTATATATTCAGATAATCGGTTAAGGATTCTCTAATTAGTTCAATAGCAGTATACACTTGCCTACTAAGCGAGAGTAATTTGGTTAACTAATAGATAAATACCCACACGCTTTCGCTTGCAGATTAGGCGAATATAGCCAAAAAAGCACCCCAAAATCAGTCTTATCGACGCTTTACGAATGTTTATCGGGATATATGGCGCTTTTATCCAAACTTATGTGGTGCGTAAAGGCTCCTGACATATTCAAGAAACAAAACATCACTTCGTGGGTACAGGCGACATTTTCATGGTACGGATAGCCTCAAGTGGGTCTGGAGAATTAAATACTGCACTCCCAGCGACGAGCGCATCTGCTCCACAATTGACGAGACGCTGGTAATTCGCTGGTCCTACTCCACCATCAACTTCAATTTTAGCTGAAGACTCAGTATCGTCGATAAGCTGACGGGCTTGAGCGACTTTGTCGAACGTCTTCTCGATAAACTTTTGACCACCAAAACCAGGATTTACAGACATTACTAGGAGTAAGTCCATGTCAGTTATCACATCCGCTATAGCAGACAGTGGAGTATGAGGGTTCAAAGCAACTCCGGCTTGAGCTCCGCATGATTTGATGAGTTGAATTGTTCTGTGAAGATGAGGACAAGCCTCATAATGGATAGTCACAATATCAGCACCAAGCTCTACCATCTCAGGGATGTAACGATCTGGATCAGTGATCATAGCATGTACATCAAGAGGCTTAGTCGCGTGACGTTTTATAGCCTCAAGAACTGGCATTCCAAAAGAGATATTAGGAACAAAGTTGCCGTCCATAATATCTACGTGAAACCAATCACCATCGCTGCCGTTGATCATTTCGATATCTCGTTGGAGGTTGGCAAAATCTGCTGCCAGTATAGAAGGTGCTATAAGATGTGACATGGTGCGAAATTAATGATTCGCCGAAAGATTAACCGCTTTAAACCTCCGAATTGAAAAATGATCAAACTTCGATATGTTCTGAGGGTCAGCTTGCTTCCTTCAAGATTGTTATAAATTTGAATCATGGCGATAATCGTGGGAATAACTGGAGGGATTGGAAGTGGTAAAACCACCGCTTGTCGGATTTTTGAAGTTTTGGGCACTCAGGTATTTTATGCCGACGATGAAGCTAAGGCCCTCTACTCTGCTGATGAAGAACTTAAACAAGCGGTCATACGCGCGTTTGGTTCAGACATCTATCCGGATGGGAACTTCTCAAAAGTTAATCTAGCAGCGATCGTTTTTGCTAACTCTGAAAAACTCGCACATCTAAACAGCTTGGTTCACCCTGCGCTCGCTCGAAGATTTAAAACTTGGCGCGACCAGCATGATGATGAAAAGTACTTGCTCAAGGAAGCAGCAATTCTAATTGAATCCGGAGTGCACGAGGCTTGTAACGAGATTATTGTTGTGAGCTGCCCAGAGGAGATTCGTATCAATCGAGTGGCACAAAGAGATGACGTTTCTGAGGAAACCGTAAGAGACAGGGTAAAACATCAACTCAATGAGTTGGAACGTTTGAAGTATGCTTCATTCGAAATTGATAATTCTGGCTCTAATCCTATGACACCCCAGATAACACAAATCCACGAGCAACTCATTTCGAAGGTTCAAACTCGCTGATTTTTTGAGCCACAAGATCTCCGATAAAAAGAACTAGCTGGTTGTCGAATTCGGTTTTAGAGATTGGCGTCTTGGAACCCGAAGCAAGCTTTTCCATAGAGACCTTGTCTTCCTTAGAATTATAGACCTCGTCGAGCTTACTTCCCAAAAAAGTGTACTTCCATTCGCCCGCATATAGGTTTGAAGTATTTCCATCGAAATCCAGGTATCTTGCCCAGTTTATTCCCTCAAACGGAATCGTTTGACTGATAAACACCTCTCCCGTCTCTGCATCAAGTAGTTGAAACTTGAAGTGTGCCTCCAACCTCCTGCCCTGCGCATATTCTGTATATCGTACTTTTTTGGCCTCTACGCTATTTCCTAGATAGCCCTTTTTATATTCAAAATTGACTTTTCCCAACTCGTTGGAATACTGCACAAGTTCTCCCGTCAACACGTACTGAGCTCCTTTAAATTTCCCGACCTCGATGGCAGCATCCTCGTCGAAATGAGCGGACATGGAATTCATCTGCTCATCGATCAGCGTAGTTAGGTTGTTACGATCAAGTAACTTAACAAACGGATCTTTTAGCTCTAGCACCTGTTGCTGGACACCCGCTCCGATAGCAACCTCAATGGACTTTGCGGCACCAGAATGATGAATCGGCACATAAGACAAGGTGTAAGAACCCTCTTCCACACAATCGTTCTGCCGCTCCCAAGCATCTTTAAACTCAATGTCCTTACAAGTGACTTGGATAAAATGATGGTAGGCCTCCTTGTACAGGCCAAGGCCCATGGCTTTCACTCCTCGATTATAGCTTGGATAAAGCTCTGAGATCAACTCGAGATACTCGGCCCTCTCATGATTCCGATTGTATTTGTAGACTTCATCAAGAAGATTTTGAGCGGCTTCATATCGCCCCTCTAACACTAGCACTTCCGCGCGATCATACAGCTGGTCGGCTTTACCCGTACGGGCGGCATTGTAATGCATTTCGAATTGATCGGATACTTCAATACCTGTTTCTCGATACTGAGATGCCAAGGCAACCGCTTCGTGATAGGTCTCAATAGCATTATCAAAGCTGCCAGCTGTAATGGACATGCGCATGCTTGCGAGGTATCGATTCATAATTTCCTCTCCTAGTCGATTGAAAGATATGTGGGCGTCAACTTGTCTTGGATCGTCATTATGAATTTGGGAGTAGATAGAAAGGGCTTCTTCCTTCATTCCTCCATCCTCATATTTTTCGGCGTCGAGCAACAATTGCTTGTAGGAATTGCAACTTCCTAAGCAAAAGGCGAGAGTGAGGATGATTAAGTGCGCTGGTTTCATGTCGTGTGGCTGCAAAGTAGAGTTTTAAGATATCAAGGACGATGCCAAAGGGTTATTGGGCTGGAGTTTCGCCCCAAATGTTATCAGGATGAAAACCATTGAAAGAATAGATTCAATTAATTGGATTCGTATGGACCGTACAACAGGACATCTTGTTCACCATCTGAATTGGCGTAGCCACGAAACATTCCGGTAGAATTAAAAACCATGACCGGACGACCGTATTTGTCTAATCCAATCACTCCTCCTTCTCCCCCCATATCAATCAGTTTATCCATAACAACCTCCTCTGCTGCTACGGTCATCGAGATTTCTTTGTAAGCGCTGCGTGCAATGATGTCATGGGCTACGGCCGCCCGGATGAAGTATTCTCCATGGCCTGTGCATGAAACCCCTCCGACGTCGCTGTCAGCGTACGTGCCTGCAGAAATCACAGGACTATCTCCTATTCTACCATTTCGTTTCCATGTCATTCCACCTGTGCTTGTTCCGGCGCATATGTCTCCGTTTTGATCGAGAGCGACACAACCAACAGTTCCATATTTATCTGGCTTCTCCAAAACAAGCACTGAGGACTCTTCTTTGGCTTTTATGTTCAAGTACCGATTCCATGCCTTGTCTGTTTTGAAATACGAGGAATCAACCAATTCTAATCCTAGTTTCTCAGCAAAGGCTGTGGCCCCTTTACCCGAAAAGAAAACGTGTTCCGATTCCGTCATTACTCCGCGAGCGGCTTTGATTGGGTTTTTAACTCGTTGAATACCTGTCACAGCGCCACAGTTTAAAGTTGTTCCATCCATAAATGACGCGTCCATCTCGTTGATACCTTCAGCGGTAAAGACGGCGCCTTTTCCAGCATTAAAAAGCGGACAATCTTCGAGAACGACGATGGCTGCTTGAACCGCGTCAGCACTTGAACCTCCGGATGAAAGAATGGCTTTTCCAACATCGATTGCAGCAGATAGATTGCGCCTATATTCGGCCTCTTGTTCAGAAGTGTATGACTCTGAATCGAAATGTCCAGCTCCGCCGTGGATAACGATAGACCAATCCATTTGTTCTACTGGTACGCCGCCCTGTTCCGAAACCGCGCTTGAGGAGTCGGATTGAAGAGTCGGGCTGCAGGCGAAAATAAGCAGCGATAAAGCGAATACCCAGGCAATTGAAAATCTCATGAGGCAAATTAATTTACGAGCAAGGTATTTATGATTGAAAGAATAGCAAGTATTTGGCTTAATTCTATTCAATTATTACTCTCAAACGAAGATAAGCCTGTAGTCAACGACGATTGATATGGTAAGCTGTGAAAAATAGGCTACCTCCCCTAGTATTTGGTATCATTGATCCGATGAAAAACTTAGCCCAAGCCCTTGGACCTGGAATACTTTTTGCCTCCACGGCGATCGGGGTTTCTCACCTTGTGCAAAGCACACGTGCTGGAGCAGAATTTGGCTTTGCGCTAATTTGGGCTGTACTGCTGGCTAACATCTTCAAATACCCCTTTTTCGAGTTTGGCTCGCGTTACGCAAATGCGATGGGCGAAAGCCTCATCGATGGCTATCAGCGTATAGGAAAATGGATGGTTTGGCTCTATTTCCTAATTATGCTCGGATCCATGTTTTTTGTCATGGCAGCTGTAGGTGCTGTCACTTCCGGATTTCTAGATAATCTATTCGGAATTGGTCACTTGAAATGGGTCACCGTAGGCGTATTCGTTTTGTGCGTGATCGTGCTCATTTTCGGCAAATACAAGATACTTGATTCAATGATAAAGATCATTGGAGCAGTTTTATTGCTGAGCACACTCATGGCCTTTATACTCACCCTCGGCCGTGGCCCATCTACTGGTGGATCTTTGATTTCTGAAATTGACCTCTCAGATGCCTACACATTTACCTTTTTGATCGCCCTAATGGGCTGGATGCCTACTGCTGTTGACCTAAGCACTTGGAACAGCCTTTGGACCTTGGAGCGAATTAATCAGACAGGCTATCATCCGCCCTTGAAACAAACACTTTTCGACTTCAATTTTGGATACATCACTTCTGCCCTGCTTTCGATTTGTTTTGTGACTATGGGGGCGTATATCATGTTTGGAACTAACTGCGAAATCCCTAATAGCAGCGCGGCTTTTGCTCATAATGTGGTGGAGATGTATACCGCAAGCATGGGCGATTGGAGTTACTTCATCATCGCCACGGCTGCCTTCTCGATTATGTTTGGAACGTGCATAGCCGTGTTTGACGGATACTCGCGCGCCATGCAAAAAACCAGCGAACTGCTTTTCTTGTCAAGATTGAATGCTAAAAAGGCGCTTTCAAAACGCAAGATTTACGTGGGCTCACTTCTCATATTGGCCGTTGGTGCGTTTGGCGTAATTTATTACATGCTGTTCCATAAAGCGGATTCTCAGGGCTTCAAGGCGTTGATCGATCTGGCAACTACCATTTCCTTTCTGATCGCTCCAGTAATCGCAATTGTCAACTATAGACTCGTGACCTGGAAACACTATCCAGACAAAGCGAAACCTAAGTTGTGGCTAAAAATTTTAGCGATATCGGGAATAATCTTCCTCTCAGGCTTCTCAATAATATACGTGCTGTTCAAACTAGGAGTTTTTGAATAGCCAGAAAATGTCCAAATCCATGCATTTAATCGCTTATAACCCAGGTGCTATTCTAACTTTCTAGAGATGATTTTTGAGTATTTGGTGGTTGAATGATTGTGAGTGTTCAGATGTCGGATGATATAGAAATTTAACCCTTTCGACATACCTTATCTCGATTGAACGCGTTTTCTTCGCAAGCTCTGTGAAGACTTTACTTTCCTCCATATTTCTCTTAAGTGCCTTCCAGTTTTTTGCCCAAGATTTACATATTGTGAACTTGCGTGAAGGATGGTTCAACAGTATGCATCTTACAACCGCCGAAAAACCATTGGTGGCCACATTTCCAAAAAACACTGTCAATAAGCAGCAACTTTGTGCTTTGGAGCCCGCTTTACATTGTTTTACTGAATACAATTGGGATGATCTAGTAGTATCCACAAAAGGGAAACGTGTGCTCGTTCTTATCCATGGAATGGCTAAGGATTGGTCTATCGCTAACAAGGATTTCTTCAACATGTATTGGGCAGCTCAACGGAATTTTGATAGCTACGATATGGTGATTGGGATCAGCTGGCCTGGGGACTCCCATATTGGCCCTAACTCCTATGTGGTAGCTAATCGTCTCGCCAAGGAATCGGGCAAATTCATGCGCCCCTTCTTCAAAGAAATCACTGAATCTGCCTCTGAAATCAACGTGATCACTCACAGCATGGGCTCTAAAGTAATTTGCTGGGGGACTCGAGGCACAGAGACCCAGTTTGATAATATAGTGCTTATGGCTCCTTCGATTCTCAGGAATAAATTGAAGCCTATGAGAAGATGGCATGAACTTTTTAATCACTCGACGAACAAGATAATTGTGGCGTATTCGAATCGAGATTTAGCCTTTTCATGGACCAGTATCCAGCATGTAGGCATGGGCTATGATGGAATGAATATACGTAGTGAAAAGAGATACCCGAATCTGGTTCAGATCGACTGTACGTCGACAATTAACCAGCATGTTTTTATGCAATTGCCACGTGAGCCATTTCGATCGCGAAGTAACCACAGCAGCTATTGTCAAAGTGACCCTGTTTTTAATGCTATACAGGCTGTTCTATCAATGCCACCGAATTCCGAAGCATTGAGACTGACTTTGGAATCCACGAACTTTAAAACTGGATCGGTGAAGTCAACTCCATAAAATTGGGCCGGAAAAAATACGCACAGAATAAAGGGTAAAGCCAAAAGCTATCTGCCGAATAAGGCTGTAAGCACATTCATCATTCCATTTATTTGGATAATCAATTTCAAGGTATAGAAATAGAATCCTATGGAACCACTAAAAACTTCCAACTAGAGTCGAAAAGATGATGCTAGAATTTCATCTTAAAAAACTCACAAATACGGTTTTGAGGCGATTTTCTCGCTACTTCACCTTAGTCGAAAACTCGGGTTTGAGATTGCCATCAGCATTGCACCATTTTGAAAGAGCTAGTAACTTTTCCTTCTTACCAGCCTCACCTATCGTCTCGATCTGGTTATGGACGGTGCGAAGTCTGAAAGCGCTCTGATTGATTGCGGCCTTCAACGTTTTCATCTTCTTCTCAGGAATGTTAAACTTAATCCTAGCTGCGGTGATTATATCGCTGTATTTAAGCGGACGACCGTTGTCTTTGAGTGTTTGAAGAATGAATTCTCCCCAGATAGACTTTCGCCCCCTTTTGCCTCGAGTCTTTTTACGAGGAGCTCGACGTGGCTTTGGCTCCGTGGCTTGCTCAATTCCAGCAACAACGATCTCTACTTTCACATCACTTTTGAGCTGATTTAGTACAGTTTGTAAGTGTTGAAGTCTTTTAACTGACTTAATTAATTCGGCTTCATAAAAAGCCTTCATTTCAGCGTGTTCGCTGTCATTAATAACAAGCTTCATCTAATTATGTTTGGGCCCTTATTTACTGGGCAATAAATCAAATATTTCCACAAAGTGGACGATCTATTAATATAACAAATCTAGTAACAAATCTAGGCGATAATTCATTAAAAACCATCGAGAATTCTGCAACAATTATTCCACATAAACCCATGATAATCAACAAGTTATGATCAGGCCAAGTGCTTCACACTACTTCGTTAGCACACTTGGACACCCTAAATTGATTATTTCCACAATATATAAATTGATAACTGAACCCAATGAGGCTAGCTGATCATCGAAATGAAATCCTGTTCTGAAATAATAGGAATACCCAATTCCTCGGCCTTTTTAAGCTTGCTTGGCCCCATCTTCTCACCTGCCAACACGTAATCTGTCCTTGCTGAAATCGAGCCAACATTACGCCCGCCGTTATCCTCAATGGCTTGTTTGATTTCGTTTCTAGTCATTTGAAAGAATACGCCTGAAACGACAAACGTTTTGCCATCCAACTGGTCTCCAGCTGCTTCTTTTTCCTCTATTTTAAAGGTGAGCCCAGCTGTTTGAAGTCTCTGAACCAAAACAAGATTTTGATCCTTGGAGAAGAACTCGCAGACACTCTCAGCAATTCTATCTCCGATCTCATTCACTTCAACGAGCTGCTCAAATTCTGCAGCAATAATCGATTCGAGAGTTTTAAACTCTTTAGCCAGAAGTTTGGCGACTGTTTGTCCAACGAAACGAATTCCCAAAGCAAAAAGCACTTTTTCAAACGGCTGTTCCTTACTCGCTTCGAGGCCTGCTAGGAGTTTCTCAACCGACTTCTCGGCCATTCTTTCTAAAGGTAAAAGTTGATTCGCATTCAAATCATATAGATCTGCGTAATTATCAATCAAACCTGCTTCCCAAAGCTGATCGATGGTTTCTATACCCAGGCCGTCGATGTTCATCGCTTTTCGTGCAATGAAATGCTCAATTCTTCCCTTAATCTGAGGAGGACATCCCTCGAAGTTCGGACAGTAATGCTGCGCTTCTCCATCTTGTCTTTCGAGATTTGTACCGCATTCGGGACAAGCCGTAGCATACACAAATTCTTGAAGATTTTCAGGACGTTTGTTGATCTCTACAGATGTCACTTTAGGTATGATCTCCCCTCCTTTCTCCACAAACACATGATCCCCAATTCTAAGCTTGAGCATCGCGATTCGATCAGCGTTATGAAGCGATGCGCGACGAACTGTGGTTCCCGCTAAAAATATAGGCTCTAGCTCAGCCACGGGAGTGATAGCTCCCGTGCGTCCTACCTGATAAGTCACGTCATTTAATCGCGTTGAAAGGCTTTCAGCCTTAAACTTATAGGCGATCGCCCAGCGCGGTGATTTGGCCGTCATTCCAAGCTCCTCTTGCTGATAAAAAGAATTGACTTTGATTACGATACCATCAATCTCAAAAGGCAGCTCATGGCGGGCCTTATCCCAGTAGTTAATAAAATCCTCAATCTCCTCTATTGAGGTCACTTTTGAGATATACCTGTCGGCACTTCGCGGTACCTTAAAGCCCCATTTCGCAGCTGCTTCTAATCCGCCCATTTGTGTTGTAAACAGTTGGTTTTCAGTATGGACCGAATACAGTAAACAGTCTAAGCCTCGTTTTGCAACAAAGGCGCTGTCTTTGTTCTTCAGCGTTCCAGCTGCCGTGTTTCGTGGATTCGCATAAAGCTCTTTTCCAACTTCGGCGCGTTCTTGATTGAGCTTCACGAATTCTGCTAGAGGGAGAAATATCTCACCTCGTATTTCAAATAAACTAGGCGCATCATCGCTGATCTGAAGCGGAATTGAATTAATTGTTTTTACGTTTAGCGTCACGTTCTCCCCTACTTCTCCATCACCCCTTGTCACTCCTTGAGTCAACTGGCCATTTTCATAAGTAATACTAATTGCAACACCATCATACTTTAGTTCCATTGTGTAATCGAGCGGCTCGTCCGTAGACTTTTTAAGTCGTTCTTCCCACTCACGGATTTCCTCAAAGGAATATGTGTTTGAGAGAGAGAGCATCGGAAAACGGTGAACAACTTTTTCAAACTTATCTGTGATATCACCGCCAACACGTTTGGTAGGCGAATTTGGAAAAGCTAAATCTGGATTCTGCTGCTCCAGATCTTGTAATTCACGAAGCATTTGATCAAAATCGTAGTCAGAAACAATAGGATTAGACAACACATAATAGCTGTGGTTGTGCTTATTCAATTCCTTTGTTAGCTGCTCAATGCGCTGCTTGACATCAATACTCATCTTTCACTTCTTTATTAAATATAGCTCTGGCCATCTTGCCAAACTTAACTTTTAGTTTGACGATGTAAATAGCCCCATTATAGGCAGTTTGTAACGTTGGCGGAGTTTCCCTCATGTACCTATATCCGATCCCACCACCCACGGAAACCCACCAGATTGGATTGAAATACCCCGATGTAGATATCTCCATGGGCTTGACAGAAATGGGATCGATGTTTCGAATTTCCTCTTCATGAAACAGTTTGTAGCTAGCTGTAATAGTGCCTGTTCCGAGGTGAAGAGCTGCTGACCATTCCCATCGAGGGTGGAAAAACAACACCCGTTCGTAGTACGAAGACACGTAGCTAAACTGATAGGCAGCTCGTTCTACATCTGCGTCCACACCTAGAATTTCACTTCGGATGATTGGCTCATCTAGTCCAAAAAGTCCGAGACCCCAGCGGTTTACTCGTTTATGTTCCACCCCTATTCTCAATCCAAAAAGTCGCGCTCCTTCATTTCCAACGACCGTTCTACGAGCATCTAGAATTACTTCGGGCTTCCAGTTCTTAAACCCTTTACCCAAGTATCTTTTACCCGTCACAACCCGCACCGAATCTTCAACTTGCGCGAAGAAGGACACGGAAAAACAGATAAGAAGAATTGTAAAAAGCCACTTAGATGACATGGGTTAAAAGTAGATATTTACCCCTCAATTAACTCAATACAATTGGCCAGTTATTTTGAAGAATTGAACAGAGAAATCCAACGTTTAGGAGATGTAGATTTAGCTGAGCAGATGAAAGCCTACATAAAGAATCAAGCGGATTTTCATGGGGTAAAATCTCCAGCTAGAAAAGAAACTCTTAAGAGCTATTGGACAAGGAATGGTATCCCCTCAGAGCCCGACATGGAGCGAGAAATCACGGACGCATGGGATATGAAACATCGGGAACTGAAGTACTGTGCCATGGAGGTTTTGAACCGAGGGCACAAGGAATGGACATCGCAATCTTGGCAGCTATTTGAACATATGGCCACGACCGCAAGCTGGTGGGACACAGTAGATTACATTGCTGCGACTTTGGTACACAAGTGGTCAATGAAATTTCCGAACGGCTACGAAAAAGTCACGGAACGTTGGTCAAAATCGGAAGACATGTGGTTAAACCGGATGGCCATCATTTTTCAATTGAAATGCAAAGACAAAACCCGAACCGACCTGCTCGAACGTTACATCGTTCCGCACATCGGCTCGGGTGAATTCTTTCATCAAAAGGCAATTGGCTGGGCCCTTCGTAATCACAGTCGTGTCGACGCCAAATGGGTGATTGACTTTACAGAGCGTCATCACCTAAAGCCTTTAAGTAAGCGCGAGGCGTTGCGACTCATCAAGACTACTGACTAGTCCCAAAGACTGGTGGTGTGAGCCACAAGCCTAAGAGCATTGTTTTTTTCCGCAACACCACTGAGCAGAAGGTCAAAACACTGCTCATCTCCAACCGAGTATTGGACTAAAAGATCGAGCTGATCATCGTTATCAAGATCGCCTACAAAGCGAACCATTGGAAGCATGTCATAATTAATTTCCATGTCAAACGTGGCCTTGAAAAGTTGCTTCTTAGGCGTCATCACTCCGCCTTTGCTTTCAACTAGATTAAGCGAATAACCGCTCAAGGTCAACACGCCTTCTTCTTCTCGCAGTCTGCCATCGGCAAAGAGGATATCTCCTCCACCCAAATCAATCGATTGCCCGACGTATAGCGGTAATGCCATATCGTCATCGCAAAAAATGCCCTGGACCCGACCTTGGTTGCGAATACCTTTAATCATGAAAAGAATCGAGGCTTTGTCCATTTTATCGTGTGACACAACGCCATCAGTAACGAAATCGTTCATTGAAACAGGCACACTGTACAGGCCATCCTTGTCCGTTTTAAAGGCGATATAAGTAGCTTTAGAAGTAGGCCTTTCTAAAAAGTATCCTGGAAAAACTACATCGTGCTCTTCAAAACGTGATAAGTACGCATCAAATACGTAGCCAGCGACACCGTTGTGTACGATTTTCAACCATCTTCCCTCTTGCCCTTCTATCTTATCATCAACGGGAATCACCAAATCACATCCGCTAACCACGGTCGTATATTTTAGCTTGGCTAGCTTAGCACTTTTGATGGTTGGCTCGCTTCTAAGAATAACTCCAGATTTGGCCTTCACCTCAAATAATTGCGTGCATGACATGGTGATTCCAGTGGTGTAATCTGTTGTTGAATACTGCTGCGCAGATAGCACTCCGGCTATCAAGGTCGCAATAAGGAATGTGATAGATCTCATAGTTGATGTTTTGGAATTCTTAACTTCAAGTTTCAGTCCAATTTGCCTGAGGAGAGAGCGAATGCAAGAGCTTTCTAAAATTCGTTCGCATTTAGCCAGTATCTGCGATGTGATCAATTTCCATGATATTATGAAGCCCCTTTTGACTTAGAAACTTGTGTATAACAAGGGCCAAGCTTATCATGATTGGGATTCTTTGCTCTTATCTTTAAAGGCATGAACGAAACTGAGTATCCGCCAGAACTTCGAAATTTCCGGGTGATGACATCATCTCGGGACATTGATTTAATTCATCATATCGAGCTCATGAGGATCAAATTTCCAGAGGCTGAAATCCACATAGGATGCGATAGTCAGAATATCGGCAAGCGAACGATTTACGTGACGGCGGTTGTCTTTAGGTTTCAAGGAAACGGCGCTCATGTCATTTACAGAAAAGAAAAAATTCCGCGTATCAATGACCTATGGACCAAGCTCTGGGGAGAAACCGAACGTTCAGTCATGCTTGCCAACTTTATACACGAGAACCTTGGGTTTCGGGTTAAACAAATCGACTTAGACTACAACAGTGACCCTTCGTACCCTTCGCATAAACTCTTGGGAGCTTCCGAAGGGTATATAAAATCCTTGGGCTATGTTCCAATGGCTAAACCCAACCTCCTGATGGCGGTATGGGCGGCGAATGTTTTGTGTCACTGAATTCGATTCCGAGCTTGTTTGAATTATTTCGCTTGCCCATCTCACCTCTTCCCCTCACCTTTAGCACATGAGTGGTAAAAAGATTGTATTGATCGGAATCGCAGCAGGACTGGTCGTCATCCAGTTTATGCAGATTGATAAAGAGAAGCCTGAATACGACAGTAGTCAGAGTTTTGAGGTCATAGAGGAAGAAAATAATAACATGACCATCCTAATCGACGCTTGTTATGACTGCCATTCATACGAAACTGAATACCCTTGGTACACCTATATTCAACCTGTCGCATGGTGGGTTCGTGGTCACATTCGAGGCGGGAGAAATAAGCTGAATTTTTCAGAATGGGGAAAGCTTTCACAGCAAGAACGGGAACACAAGTTTCACGAAATGACTGAAGAAGTAATTGGGGGGATAATGCCTCCACAGGGCTTTGTCAACATGCATCCTGAAGCAGAGATTTCCGAAGAAGACCAGACAGCACTGATTCAATGGCTTCGGGCTCAAATCAACTGATAATGAATGAGTTAGGTCGATAACCGTGAAAATATTAGACTTTTTCACGTTCGTAATATTATCCTGCAACTCGCCAAGATAATAGCACATCTGCTTCAGCCTATTGAATTCACTCGTCACCACAACAGCCTCATCAAACCACCTCACGTGGAAATATTAACTACCACCCTTTACTTACTGAAGTAGTTCGAGCTTGAATTAAATATTCTGAGTTAATAAAATGTGAATCAGCGCCTTATACGAGCGACAGTTGTAACGAAATTTGAATCTATAACTCACTGTTGAGTAAATCAAGGACCTGAAATCATGATGAATCCAACTTACAAGAAATTGGTTGTCGCCATTCTAACTCTCGTATGCATCTACGTAATGATGTATTAAATAATTGCTTACAAAATAATATCAGTGAAAGACATCTAACATACATTGATGGGGAAGGAGTATTCCCTTCTTTTTATATACACATCCTTAGGTTTAGAGCAATTCCCACAATCTAACATGCCATGAATGGCATCCTGCTCCAAGCATGCCATCAACTATGAGTGCATCACACTCATTTTACTTCAAAAAGGTCTTGATTCGAATTACTTCCTCTTTCAGCACCGGCAGTAGTTCCTCAACGAGATCTTCAAATTCCTGATAACCCTGTTTAATTTTTACAAGATCGGGAGAATCTAACTTCCCCTCCTTCTCTAGACTTATCATGATAACCTGTTTATGATGCAGACCAACCATGGCAAATATGGGTTTCAATTTGTGAGCTATAGCTGAGACTTCATTCCAATTTTCAGCTTCAATAGCACTTCCAAAATTCTCGTTGTATGAAGAAATACTATTTAGAAAGACTTCAAACATCTCCAGCATGCACTGCAAATCACCTTCATAGAAACTCTCCAAATAGCTCGCATCTAGCATTTCATGATGAGTAAATACTTCCTCAACACTAGCCTGGACAGGTAAAATGCAAAGATGTTCCGCAATCTTCTTTTTTAAATCAACTGGAGCAAATGGCTTAGTGAGATGATCACTCATTCCCGCATTGATTGACTTGGACACCTCATGCTCAAATGCGAATGCAGACAATGCGATGATAGGTACATTGGCATTTGAATTCTGATTGGATCTGATCAGAGTCGTCGCCTCGTGTCCGTTCATTTCCGGCATTTGAATATCCATAAGGATGATGGAGTAGGTAGTTTCATTACACCTCTCAACCGCGATCGCACCATTTTCGGCCAAATCCCAAGCCAACCCCCATTTATCCAGGAGCTGACCAACGTATTTCTGATTCAGTAGATTATCCTCAACTAAGAGAACTTTTCCAGCATTGCTCAAATCGACTTTATCCGAATAGTCCAGAATTTTTTTATGCTGAGAATTGCTATTATTTAGTGGGATTGTGATAGTAAACGTAGTTCCAACCCCAAGATCGCTTTTCACATGAATCTGACCCTTTGAAAGCTCTACCAAGTGTTTTGTGATAGCAAGACCGAGGCCCGTTCCACCATACTTCAGATTTATATCGCGATCGACCTGATTAAAGCTATCAAAGATATGTGTCTGCGATACCTCGTCAATCCCCATTCCCGTGTCTCGCACTTGCAGTTCGACTAAAGAACCTTGCTCGTAATTCGAAACCAGGGAAGCACTTATTTTGATAAAACCCTCTTCCGTGAATTTAGCGGAGTTGCCTACAAGATTCATTAGAATCTGATTCATGATGACGTCGTCGCCGCGAACTATTTTTGGCAACCGATCATCGAATTCAATCTCGACTTCAACCGGCTTATTCTTTAAGTTGAAGCTAAATGTCTTCTGAATTGCGATCAGCAATTCTTTTAAATTATAATCTCGCTCTTCAAATTCCACCGCACCTGCCTCGATCTTGCTAAGATCCAGGATATCCGAAATCAGGCTTTTAAGCAGGTTAGCCGAATAATGAATGGAGTTTATCAGCTCTTTTTGATTTGAGTCGAGTTGAGTGTCAAACATCAAATGAGTCATGCCGATAACAGCATTCATGGGGGTTCGAATCTCGTGACTCATTTTAGCCAAAAAATCACGCTCGGCATTTTTAGCTGATTCAGCTTCTGCCATGGCATTGCGCATTTTCTGAGTCCGCTTGTGAATTTTCTCTTCTAACGAAGTGTTAAAACTCTGTAGCTTCACATTAACTTCGTAAAGCTCCACGGACTTGTCTTCCATAATGCGCTCAGCCTCTTTTCTCGCTGCTCGCTCACGAGCTAAAATTCTCTCAAATTGAGCCTTATTCACTTAATTCCGGGTTATTTCAAATTTAACCTCAGATCCGTCAGACTTCAAATTGTGCCTTTGAATCTCTAGGTTTTGATTAAAATAATCCGAGCATCCCTCCATGAGCCCCAAGGCAAAATCACTCATGCGGCGCTCAGAAATGTAGATCATCTGAAGTTTGTTATCACTTAACCTGGTCGTTTTGAAAGTTGGCAACTCAGCATCAGGATTGAGTTTTTTCACTTCAGCATGAATTCGATTCTCTAAAGCTTCTAAGAAGACCAATGAGTCATCCACTTCTTTGAAAAACACCGGAAACATGCGAGTGAATGTGAGGAAGATGGTTTTGCCATAAGCCCTAAAAAGGTCCTGCACGGAAATCTTCGTGAGCTCGCTGAGGCCGGCTACGAGCTTAAACATGTCATGATGGCTGTAAGTTCCAATGGCAGTAAACACCCCATTTGACTCCAAGTCGGGAATAGACAGCAATTTGTCTGCTACATCATGGCCGAACTTCTTCTCAACCATTTCAACGAACTCTGTAAAAACCACACCTTTCATAAATAATTTTGAGGCAAAAATAGAAGCGATTTCCTTTGATGTTGTCAGTCAGCGTCTGACATTAAAGATTTACGTGAAAAATGACAGTCGCACAACCAACTTCTATCAGCAGAGGCTCAACATTTCCTTAATTTCACTAAAAATCACTCTGTATGAAATACACAATGACTTCCCTTTTAAGTCTTTTCGTAATTGTCGCGCTATCCCAAAAATGCTACGACGTTAGCGCCACTAACTCGTTTGCCTCGCTTGGCACTGATGCGTCATTTATGTTGACTCATAATGAACCTATTCAGAAAGTCAAATTTGAAGGCTTTGGGACTAGTATCACGTTTCCTGTTGCTGGAGGAGAAGAAGGGAGAGCTTACATATGTAGGGCTTCAAAGCCGACTTTCAATTGGCTAATTGTGATTCATGAATGGTGGGGGCTAAATGATCACATTCGAGCGATGGGCGAGCAGCTCAACAAAGATTTAAAAAACTGCAATATTCTCTGCCTCGATCTTTATGACGGGCTGGTTACCGACAATCGCGACCAAGCTGCTGAATACATGCGAAATGCTGACGGAGAACGAATTAGAGCGATAATAGACGGTGCGAGAGGCTATATGGGAACGCACTCTAAAGTGAGTTCGATCGGGTGGTCTTTTGGAGGAGAATGGTCACTTCAAGCATCACTCGCGATGCGCGAACAAGCTATAGCTTGCGTGATGTATTATGGTATGCCAGAAGAAGACGAAGTCAGAATAGCAGCCCTCCAAGCTAACCTACTCGGAATATTCGCCTCAGAAGACGGATGGGTAACTGGAAAGATTGTCCAGGATTTTGAATCCCAGCTTTTCCGAAATGAGATTTCGCATGAAATCGTCACTTTCCAGGCTGAGCACGCTTTTGCCAATCCCAACAATCCCAATTTCAACAAGAAAGCAGCGAAAGAAGCTTATGGAATGGCTATTGGATTCTTGAAAGCCCATATGGAGCCTTAATAAGCCGTTTAAAACTTAGATCGATGGCTGGAGATGATGCCTTATACTGGTGTTATTTTGTAAGATGAAGTCTCTTGGGCTGCTTTCGCTGCTATGTTGTTTCACCATCCTTTCATTGTGTCAGATTCCCGACCAAATCCTCGGGTCGCTAAACAGTGCGTCTGATCAGTGGTTATTAGAAATTACTGAGGTAGATCTAAACACTAAACTCGATGCTAACCATTGTTCATCATTCTTAGATCAAGAGAATGCGTTAACACAACTGGACTCTAGTATCGTCAATGACTACTGCTCTACTCTTTTGGAAATTCGGGCTCTTTCCGACCTCTATTTTCCTTTGTTTGAAAAGAAATTAGAATCGATTGGACTCAATGATGATTACAAATACCTGCCTTTTGTCTTAAGTGGTTTGAATCCACATTACGAGAGCTCTTTTGACCGGGCGGGATTGTGGCAGCTTTCATTTGCAGTAGCCAAGCGGTTTGGTCTTTCTGTATCTACGGAAATTGATGAACGAAAAGCAGCTGACATCAGTACCGACGCGGCTTTGGCTCAACTTAAATTTCTTAACAAGAAGTACGACGGCGATCAAGAGATGGTGACACTGGCTTTCTTAAGAAGTCCGATGTATGCTCAGAAGATGCGCGATCGTTGTATCCAAAAAGGCATCACTATTGAAGAAGGTATGGAACCATTGGATCGCGCATGGTTTGAATACTTAGCATTGGCCAAAGAGTTCGTCACCTCAGGCACATCTGCCGATGCCCTTTTTGTCTTTATCAAGCAGCTCAATCGTTATGAGAATATAGCTTTTACCCGCGACGTGAGTTATAGAGCTTTGGCAACGATTCTCAAGTTGGACGAAAAAGCCTTGAGATCAGCAAATCCTGCGTTTCATCACGACATCATTCCTAGTGGTTACCGAGGCGTGGTTTTTATCATGCCCAAAGAAAAAGCGCTGGCATTCCCAGCTCTTGCCGACTCCATTTACTCCTTTGAAGATCAGCGAATTGCAGCTATTGAAAAAGCCAAAGCTAAAGAAGCTGAAAAGATCGCCAAGGGCATTCCGGATATGACTAATCGCGAACATAAAACCTATAAAGTGAGGTCAGGTGATGTGCTAGGTTCGATCGCCGATCGATTCGGAGTTCGCGTTTCTGATTTGAAAACTTGGAATGACGTGCGAGGTGACATGATCTACATTGGTCAAACGCTAGTTCTTTATCCAAAAAAGGGAACAACTGACAAAGCACAGGCTAAAAAGGGGCAAGAAAAACCTAAGGCAGATGTGACGTCCATTACACCCGGAGGCACTTTTGAGAACTACGCAGTGAAGCCTGGTGAGAGTCTTTGGTTGATAGCTAAGAAATTTCCAGGTGTATCTTCCGACAACATTATGGATTGGAACGGTATCGATGCAGATATCCGGCCTGGTCAGGTGTTGAAGATTTATAGATAGGGATTCGAGATTTCGAATAATCTCCTATAGTTTATAGACATTTCACCTTCAGGACGGTTTAACCAAAGCACCTCCCCAAGCACTTATAACTTCCACTATGGCTTTTCTCACATCTGGAATCACACACCCATGCTATTCTTTTAAGGTTTCGAAAGCCATCGGAACGGTTTACCCTAATTAAAGCTCAATCCCCATATTATCAAACATGAAAGCCCACTTATCGGCTTGCTCATCGATGATCATCCAAGTTGGCTTGCCTGCGCCATGGCCCGCCTTTTTAGTGACTCGAATTATTACTGGATTCTCACCGACGTGACACTCCTGAAGTCGAGCGGTATATTTGAATGAATGTGCTGGCACTACCCGATCATCGTGATCCGCTGTCGTGACCATCGTAGCTGGATAATTAGTTCCTTTTTTCAGATTATGAAGTGGTGAATACGAATGTAGATTTTTAAAATGCGTAGCCGAACTATCAGCACATCCGTACTCAGGAATCCAGCCCCAACCTACTGTGAAGTTGTGGTAACGTAGCATGTCCATTACACCAACCGCAGGAAATGCAACTTGACAAAGATCCGGTCGCTGAGTCATGCAAGCACCTACTAAGAGACCACCATTAGAACCGCCAGCGATAGCCAGCTTTTCTTTACTCGTATAACCTTCGGAAACTAGATAATCGGCTGCCGAGATAAAATCATCAAACACATTTTGCTTATCAAACAACATCCCCGCCTTGTGCCATTCCTCACCATACTCACCACCGCCCCGAAGGTTCGGCATTGCATATACACCGCCATTTTCGAGAAGAATAATATTCGAAGTACTGAAACTAGGAGTGAGACTCACATTAAACCCTCCGTAGCCATAGAGCATGGTCGGGTTCTGCCCATTCATTTCAAGGCCCTTTTTATGCACAATAAACATACTTACATCAGTGCCATCCTTTGACTTGTAAAACACCTGTTTTGATTCATAGTCTCCCGGATTGAACTTCACCTCAGGAGAATAAAATTCAGTTGATTCGCCAGTCTCAATTTTAAACTCGTAGATAGTTGATGGATAAGTGAATGATGAAAAAGTGTAGAACAAGTTCTTATCGTCCTTTTCACCACCAAAGCCTCCTACAGAGCCTGTGTTGTCAGGAAGCTGAATTTGAGTGCTGTTTGATCCATCGTAGTCCATCATGTATACCGTGTTAGAAGCATTCTCCAAATACGTAGCAAAGAGTCTACCTCCACCCGTGTTTGTGCCTTCAAGGAGATGTTCTCCCTCAGGGATAACTTCTTTCCAGTTGGCGGCATCCGCTGCCGTAGGATCAATTGAAACCACCTTGTAGTTCGGAGCGCCAATGTCAGTCATGACTAAGAAGCGTCCATCAATATGATCGATGACGCTGCTTTTATTTTTAAATCCAGAAAACAATGGTGTGAATCCCCAGCCACCTTGTTTGAGGTTTTTGAAATAGCATTCGTATCCATCAGTACCCGTAGAAGCATAGAGAATCAAGTACTCTTTGTCTTCAGTAACTCTCGCCCAGTGGTAGAGTTTTGGATTATCCCTATTCTCATAAACCAACTCATCCTCTGATTGTGGGGTACCTAGTGCGTGGTAATACACCTGATGAAATTCGTTGGCCGCCGAATACTCCATGCCTTCGGCTGGCTGTGGATAACGGCTATAAAAGAAGCCCTCTCCAAACCAAGAAGCCCCGCCAAACTTCACCCACTTGAGAACATCTCCTGTTTCGCTTTTGGATTCAATATCCATGACCTTCAATTGCTTCCAATCACTGCCGGCTTCTGACTGAGAAATAACCATGTACTTATCATCGTCTGATGCTCCCGAAAGAGAAACCGTGATCGTACCATCTTCTGCCAGAGCATTTGGATCGATAAAAACTTCTTCGTCTGCATCCAAGCCCTTCTTGATAAAGATGACGCTTTGGTTTTGCAGGCCACTGTTTTTGTAGAAGAAATAATTGTCTCCCACTTTGTATGGAGAACTCACCTTTTCATAGTTGTACAGTTCCTCGTATCGATCACGGATTTTCTTT
>Ga0206679_10001220_pt1 | contig 21310 bp, 11 predicted proteins | sample M110012015metaG_FD_155464 | JGI IMG/M metagenome (GOLD analysis project Ga0206679, IMG submission 155464) | Ammonia-oxidizing marine archaeal communities from Monterey Bay, California, United States - M1 100m 12015 | ecosystem: Environmental > Aquatic > Marine > Intertidal zone | place: USA... | reverse complement strand
CTGCACCGGATTGAGAGTGTTGGTAATGGAATGATTAGACCAAAAGGTAATCCTCAAAAAGTAGTCGAAAACAAAAAAGCCCTCAAGTCCAAAGATGCTACCAACTCTCATGTGAAAAGCGCACAATTCATTAGCGGTTGGGGAATCAATTCAGAATCACGTTATCAGGCATTAGCAAAGGGCAATTTATCTTGTGTTGGCGAGGGTTGGTCGGGCTTAGTTGGGCGATTGGCAATGGCATTAGATGAAGTAGGCGTACTGATTGATTCCAACTTAGAAGTAGTTTCTATTGAGCAAGGAAAGGTGCATTTGAAAGATGGAAGAACGATTGAAACAGATGTAATCATTTTGGCCTGTGGTTATTCAAAAACGCGTAAACTTGTTAGTGAATTAACTTCGATTACCACACAAAAAGGGTTACCAGAAAATGACCCTATTACCGCTTCAATCGTCGATGTTTCTCTTGATTCAAAACCATTACAACAATTGCAAGCAATCGTTGATGCTGAAAATAATATGGCTATTTTTGATATGAAAAATATTCATCCAGCAGTTGGAGTTAGCGGGTCTTTGTTAAGTGCGATTGCTATTGGAGGAAGTGATCAATTCAATTCACCTCAACAGCGTCTTGACAGCCTATACGCATTTTTAGATGACAGAGCTAGTGGTTGGAGAAATCATATTATTTCTGAAAGAGGGCAGAGTAAAATTACACTTCATGCAAATCCAAATTCACCAATTCAATTTGATATTTTTTCAAATCATAATGTATTATTGGCTGGCGATTGGATTGACAATGAATATTCATTAGCAGATGCAGCCGTTGAATCTGGCAAACAGTGCGGACGTCATGTTTCTGACATTATTGGTTGAATCATTATCCACTGCCGACTATGAGGGAATAATATGCGGCTAGTATCTTGGAATGTCAATGGTCTTCGGGCTGCAATACGCAAAGGAATAGATGGATACTTTGAATCGGTTGATGCGGACATTTGGATGCTTCAAGAAACCCGCGTATTAGAAGAACAATTTCCGAAAGGTTGGAATTGGCCTGAAGGATACTCTGTACACCTACACCCTGCACAGAAAAAGGGCTACTCAGGGGTGGCTACATTATCGCGTGGAGATATGAACCTGATTAGAACTGGTAAGGAAAGCAAACTAGATCCAGATGATTCAGAAGGTAGAATAATTGTTTCCAAGCATGGAGAATTAACTTGTATCAATACCTATTTACCAAGTGGTTCAAACAAGGAAGAACGCCAATTATTCAAAGAGTCGTGGATGGATGAATGGAGACAGTGGTTGCAACCATTCCTCTCATTAAAAACGCCTGTAATCGTTTGTGGAGACCTCAATATTGCCCATACAGAGGATGATATTTGGAATGCAAAAGGAAACAAAAAATCAAGTGGTTTTTTACCCCAAGAAAGACAATGGTTCAGTGATTTACTCAATGATGGTTGGAGTGATGTATTTCGAGAGCATGTTGGAGAAGGTCACAAGGAATACTCTTGGTGGTCAAATAGAGGTCAAGCAAGAGTCAAAAATAGAGGTTGGAGAATTGATTACTTCCTGGCCAATCCAGCTGCGGCAAAACTTGTCAAAGACATCTCAATAATCCGTCAAGGTGGGCTAGATATTAGTGACCATGCCCCTGTAGTATTGGATATTGATTTGTGATTAAGAACTCCATTTTATCCAGTCATCCCCGCTTCCAGAGACCCTATACCATTGTACTCCATCCAGATTTGTCCACTCAAAACCAGACTCATCAGGAATTCCTTTGAGGTCTATTGCCGGTGTACTTTCAACAACGCTATTTTCATCTTCTTGTAACTCTCTCTGTGTATCCAAATCATCTTCTTTCATCGCCTCTTCCAGAACTGATGTCTGATCTAAGGTTAGAATTGGTTCAGCGTCCACTTGGAGTTCTTCCACTGGATTAACGTTGTCTTGTTCTTTTAAACTTGCATCTTTTTCCATGCGTATTCGTTCAAGACGCATGCCCTGATGTGGGCCAATCAACTTTATCATGAGTGCATGCCCATACCTTTCTGCTATCTCTTCAACCTCTTCGCGTGTTTTAGCCTCTTTCAATTGAACCGTGAATCTCTGCGTGCGCCCGTTGCGTGTAGCCAAACTAAACATCAACCAAGTTATTAGAGGAACTCCACTGAGAACACCAAGAATATCCCACGCGCCTAATGATACTGAGGTACCGGGAACAATAATCTCAAATCCTTCAACTGGTACTGATTCTTCATTTAATGGGTCGGTTCCTTCCTTCTTCTCTTTGGAGTCTGAAAAACCGTCATTATCGTCATCCTCATCATTGACATCGGGAATTGCATCACCATCGTAATCAGCAAGCACTACGATTGTTAGATTGCGGAAAACTTGTCCGCCACCATTGGTGGCGATTATTGTAACTTTTATCGCTTCAGAAGCTAGTAATGGAGTGCCGCTTATCACTCCAGTGGTAGCAGAAAACTGTAATCCACTTGGTAATCCCTGGCTGTCTGTGGTCAGAGACCATCCTGTGATGACTACTCCAGATGGTATCGGCGCCAGTTGCGGCATCACCACACCTTCAGTCAATCGCAAGTAGGTTAATGGAAGACTAAATTCAGGTAATGGGTCACGGATTTCAATGATGATGGTAAAGATACTTTCTCCACCATTGGAGGTGGCGATAATGGTATAGACGGTTGCCTGTGAAGTCACTAATGGTGACCCACTGATTACCCCTGAGCCACTATCGAAGAATAGACCGGCGGGTAAGGCAGGTGAAATTGACCAAGTCGCAACCAAACCCCCATCATTACTAGGCACCAAGGAATTCATCGGCTTGCCCTTGGTAAGTTGCAAAGTATTGTTGGAATAGGTTATGAGAGGGGCTGGCTCAAGGATCTCAATCGTGATTATCCACGATGCTAGGCCTCCTGAATTCATTGCGGTAATGGTGTATGTGATAGTAGTTGAATTGACTGCTGATAACCCAGAGATGGTACCATCAGAGAACATCAAGCCAGAGGGTAATGCCGGAGTAATTGTCCAATTCTCTATCATTCCTCCTGTATCATAGGCAACTATCATGTCGAATATCTCGCCGCGAGTTATAGTTATCTGGCTAGGGTCATACTCAATGTTTGGTAGCGGCTCATTGATGGTTATATTGAAAGAAATTGAGTGCTGACCACCGCTATTCTCGGAACTGAGAACATAGGTTGTTGTTGATAGATTAACCAAAGGAACGCCGGTAATTCGCCCATCAGTAAAGATAAGGCCAGCGGGTAAAGCCGGTGAAATCGACCAATTGCTAACCATCCCACCGAGATTAGTAACGCTTAGGTTCAGTTCACTCTCGCCGCGGGTTAGAGTTAATTCATAGGTTTGTAAAGTGAGAATTGGTGCTGGCTCAAGGATTGTAATCTGAATATCAATCCACCCTACGCCACCTGAATTATTGCCCCAGACACGGAATGTTGTTGTTGAAAGGTTGACTAAGGAGGTGCCGGAAATCATTCCCTCAGTGAATATCAGGCCTTGGGGAAGAGATGGTTCAATCTGCCAGAATTCTATGACTCCGCCTTCGACCACAGGAGTGTGCCCCCCAATGTCCACTCCCCTTGTGAAAGAGAATGGTGCAGCCAAGTAACTGATATTCGCCGCCGGCTCATAGATGACGATTGAAATGGATATTGAATAGAAGCCGCTAGAATTGGATAATGTGATTGTGTAATTGGTTAGTGTCGAATTATACAACGGAATCCCACTAAGGACACCAGTGGTTGCATCAAGGGTTATTCCCTCGATCAAGGTTGGTGTAATTGTAAGTAGTGAGAATTCTCCATTGGCGATGTTTGGTGTCTCCACCGTCATCACTCTATCACGAAGTAGAATCAGTGAATTTGTTGAATACTCAAGTGGAATTTGGATACTTAGAGTCAATGGGAAATTTGTTTGACCTATTGAATTATTTGCGTAAATCGTGTATGTTGTTGAAGACAGAATGGTTTTCGGTGTTCCATAAATTGTCCCTACGGGTAGGTGTGGAGTGGTGATTATTGCACCTTGAATCGAAACGACATAGTCTAATGATGGTTGGTTGATTTGGCTTCCATCACCCAATTGCCCAACGCCATTATCACCGATACAGACCAGACGAGATGTTGAGGTAAGCCCACAGGTGTGCCCTTCGCCAGCAGAGAGGGATAACAAAGACAACCCATCTGGAAGAACTAACATAGATGGTGTGGCATTGTATTGTCCACCACCTCCGATAAGGCCATTCTGATTAGAGCCCCAACAAGCAATCTCTCCCGAGTCGAATAGGGCGCAGGAATGTAGGTCGCCGAGAGCAATTGAAGTTGCCGAGAGTGTTCCTGGTAAGGTAATGATTAGAGGAGTGATTTTTCCTATCGTCGTACCATCACCCAGTTGGCCGTGGGTATTTCTCCCCCAACAAGCAACATCACCAGCATCCAGTAAAACGCAAGTATGAGCGCCGCCGCCACGTATTTCTACAATACTTCGCCCTGCAGGTAGTTGTACGAATTGGTAGGTAGCGTCAGCGCCGGCTGAGCCATCTCCTAACTGTCCGAAGGAATTAGCCCCCCAACAAATAGCACTACCATTATCCAATACCGCACAGGAGTGAGTATTGCCAACTCCAAGAGATACCGCATAGCGCCCCACTGGTAAACTAGCGATAGCTGGCGTGGCTAAGTCATCACTTGTACCATCACCATTCTGAAGGTTTGAATTTGAACCCCAGCAATATACAGCACCATTCTCCATCAAAGCACATGTATGGCTAATTCCGGCACTGATACTGGTTGCATTCAAATCGTTTGGCAGAAGTACCGTTGATGATGCGGTAATGCCGAAATTACCATTGCAACCATCGGCAAAACTGCCATAGATACAGACAGTTCCTCTGCCTACCTGACCGACATCATTTCTCCCCCAACAACGAACACTGCCATCATTCATTATCGCACAGGCGTGTTCACCGCCAACCGCTACCTCAACCGGAGTTGCTCCGTCACTGAAATTAACTAATACTGGAGTAGAGGATGATATGACATTACCATCACCAAGCTGCCCCATATCATTGGCACCCCAACAGTGAAGAGTATCGTCGGAATATATTGCGCAGGTAGAAGATTGCCCGGCTGAGAAAGTCTGGCCGACTGCATAAGTGAGGAAATCAAGTCCAGCAGGAAGAGATGGTGAAATTCCCCATTGGTGAACTGTTCCAGCGTCATTGGAAGCGATGATCGGTTCGATGGCAAAGCCTACCAACTCGTCATGATTTGAGTGTTCATAGATAACGTTTGGAAGTATCTCAGCGACAAATAAGGTGAAATTGAATGTATCATAACCGGATGAATTCCACAGACTAACTGTGTATTCCAAGGATTGCCATGGGATTAGAGATGTTCCAGAAACAGTTCCAGTAGCATTGTCGAAGTACAACCCAAGTGGTAACGCAGGATAAATTAAGAGATTGATATCATTGATGTTTATTGTAGGAATGAAGGCATTCATGGTCACATTACGAGTAAGATTGACCCAAGATGAAGGATAGTCAACCCCTGGTAGAACTGTGATTGAGATGACTGCGTTAGAGATTCCAAGAGAATTGTTTGCCCAAATTGTATAATTTGTGGACAGGGTTGCAACAGTGGGAACCCCTGAGATGATACCGGATGTGGTATTGAAGATGAGACCGGCAGACAAAGCGGGTGAAATCTCCCAAGTCGCCACTTGACCACCAGTCAATATGGGTTCTAAGTCAGGATGTTCGAAACCACGGACATATGTCAAATTGGTTTCTGCATAATTGAGAATCGGTGCGACATCCGCGATTCCGATGGTTATCTCTATCTCATCAGACCCAGTTGAGTTGCTGACGCTGATGTAGTAAGTCTGGGTGCTCTGGTCGAACAGTGGTGTTCCGCTGATCACTCCGGTTGTATTGTTGAAAGAAAGACCCGATGGCAAGGAAGGTGAGATAGACAATGTATAGGGGCCACCGGTGATGATTGGTGTTGCTGTTGACATCGTCACATTACGCGCTAATGAAATGCTGCCGTTGCCGTAGTCGAGTGCTTGCAGGACAGTGATACTCATGTTGGTCGAATGATTGCCAACGCTGTTGTTAGCCCAAAGCGTGTAGTTCGTCCATGGCGCAACGACCGTGGGTGTCCCGCTGATGGAACCCATCAGATTCCAATCAGGACCGAACAGACCTTCAACTAAGTTTGGAGTATTGTTGTTGTAGGTATTTACTGTCCCGAGTCCTAATTGACCATCATTGTTGCCGCCCCAACACTTGAGCGAGCCGTCATCAAGAATAGCACAAGTATGCCAACCACCCGTTGCAATGCCGATTGGTTTCAGATTCTGCCCTAAATCGACCGATATCAGGTAGTTTCCCATCTCCTGGAATGAATCACCCAAATTCCCATAATTTGTCCCGATACCTAACTGGTTAACGTTATTCGAACCCCAGCAATACAAGGATTCATCATCAAGAATGGCACAGGTGTGTTCGCCGCCAGCGATGACTTCAACGACAGTCCTGCTGGTTCCGACATCGACCGACTGTGGCGTTTCGCGGTGGACGTTGGAACCGAGGCCGAGTTGACCCCGAGAGTTTGCCCCCCAGCACTTGAGCGCCCCGTTATCAAGCACCGCGCAGGTGTAATGGCCCCCAGCAACGATTGAGACGGCGGTTCGACCAGAACCGATAGATATCCACTGCGGCGTGTTACGATAGTTGGCCACCGAGCCAATCCCAAGTTGCCCCATACCGTTACCCCCCCAGCAATTTATGGAGCCGTTGTCCAGAATTGCGCATGTGTGTCGTTCTCCGGCAGCAATTTGGGTAACTGTCCGGCCGCTGCTGAAATTGACTGATTGAGGCGAGTTCTGGTCCGTGTAGTTGTTGCCGTTCCCCAACTGTCCCCAGCCGTTGTAACCCCAGCACTTGAGCGAACTATCGTCCAACATAGCGCATGTGTGGAGTTCTCCACTTGCGACCTCGACTGCGGTTCGCCCGCTGGGCAGGCTGACTGCAACAGGCGTGTTGCTGTTCGTGGAACTGCCGTCACCGAGCTGTCCGTTGTTGTTGGAACCCCAGCACTTGAGCGACCCGTCGTCGAGCACCGCACAAGTGTGGAGGTCGCCCGCAGAGACCTCGACTGCGGTCCGGCCCGCTCCGAGGGATACCAACTGGGGGGTGCTCTGTTCTGTATATGAGCCGATTCCGAGCTGTCCGTTGCCGTTGTGACCCCAGCACTTCAGCGAACCGTCATCTAATATCGCGCATGAGTGATAATATCCGAGTTCAACAGCAGATACACCTGATAGTGGATTCATCAGGTGGAGCCCATTCGGGAGTTCTGGCGAGGAAACCCCGCTTTCGACATGTCCACCTGTCTGGGTGGCGAGGATGGTGCTGATATTGAAGCCGCGAACGAAGGTGTGATTCAGTGATGCGTAGGTGACCATGGGGGCGATGTCGCCTACACTAATTTGGAGTGGAATAGTGTCAGAACCGGAGGAATTTGATACATTGACAAAAAATGACTGCTGAGTGATATTGATTGATGGGGTTCCCCAAACAGTTCCATTTGTTGAATTGAAATGAAGTCCTGGAGGCAGAGTAGGCCATATCGATAAGTTGTATGGTCCACCATTCATTATCGGAGTCCATGGCGTCATCGTCATATTACGCGCCAATGTAATGCTGCCGTTGCCGTAGTCTAATGCTTGCGCGACCGTGATACTCATGTTGGTCGAATGATTGCCGACGCTGTTGTTGGCCCAAATTGTGTAGGTCGTTGCCGGCGCTACTGCACGCGGCTTTCCTATCACTGCGCCCATCAGACTCCAATCAGGGCCCGTCATTCCCTCAACTTGGACTGGATAATTGTACTGAGTATAGTTACCATTTCCTAATTGGCCATAATTATTCTTTCCCCAGCATTTCAGAGAGCCATCATCTAACGACGCACAGGAGTGGTCATTACCGGTCGACATTTTGATTGCCGTTCTACCTGGTCCGAGATTGACTGCTGCTGGAAATGCAGAATTAGTTGTTGAATTAATCCCTAACTGTCCATAGTTATTGTAACCCCAGCATTTCAACTCGCCATTATCCAATATTACACAACTATGGGCGCCTTGGGTTGAGACACTCATTGCAGTCCGACCAGTTCCAAGATTGATTATCGTAGGAGTAGGTGAAGGGGATGAGCCTGCAATAGAACCCCAGCATTTCAAGGATGAATTATCCAAAATTGCACATGAGTATTGTGTTCCTGTGGAGATTGCTGCGGCAGTTATGCCAAGACCTAAGTTCACAAATTGAGGTGTATTGTGGCTTGCCGATGAATGAGTCCACATCCCCCAACACATTAGTGATCCATTGTCCAATATGGCACATGTGTTCTGACCGCCAGAAGATACTGATTCAGCTGTTCTTCCAGTAGGAAGACTAACTGCTTGAGGTGTATTGTGACTTGTTGTGTTTCCTATCCCTAACTTGCCGTAATCACCATCACCCCAGCATTTTAGAACACCATTATCTAAAATCGCACATGTTGTTGTCCAACCTACTGAAACCTGCACCGCTGTTCGACCAGTACCTAGATCCACATTCTGTGGGGTTGCTTTTTTGGTATTCGATCCGATACCTAATTGGCCATAACTATTCGACCCCCAGCATTTCAATGAACCATCATCTAGAATGGCACATGTATGCCCTTGTCCATTCGCTGATACACTGACTGGGACCCGGCCAGGCCCAAAATTAACTCTTGTAGGTATAGCAAACGAACCGGATAATTGACCTATCCCCAGCCTGCCTTGGCCAGCATCACCCCAGCAATATAGTGCCCCTTCATCACGAATTGCACAGGTGTGGTCAGCTCCGAGCGCCAAATCAGCGATACCAGAATGAGGATTCATCAGGTGAAGCCCTTCAGGCAGATTCGGTGATACAACACCGCTCTCGACATTCCCCCCGGTTTGGGTGGCGTGGACGGTGCTGATGTTGAAGCCGCGAACGAAGGTGTGATTCAGTGATGCGTAGGTGACCATGGGGGAAATGTCGACTACACCGATTTGGAGTGCGATATTGTCTGAACCAGAGGAGTTTGATACAGTAACCAAAAATGTCTGCTGTGTGAGATTTATTGAGGGGGTTCCCCAAATAGTTCCATTTGTTGAATTGAAATGAAGTCCTGAAGGTAGAGTGGGCCATATCGATAAGTTGTATGGTCCTCCGTTAAACACAGGAGTGCGTGGTGTCATCGTCGTATTTCTGGTCAGTGAAATAGTAGAATTTCCATAGTCAAGAGCTGGAAGAACCTCGATACTAAAATTCAAACTTTGTGAGCCTCCAGAAGATGTATTTCCCCAGACAGTATAATTGGTCAATGACTGTAGATTAGACGGCACTCCACGTAGACTCCCTGCTAGAAGTGAAAGATCTACGGTGCGCCCTATACTGAAATTGACTGGTAGGGACGAGGTTGAATTCTTTGGCACCCAAGTGCCATCCCCAAGAACGCCTCTATCGATTGCAGAGTTTGAGAAACCAACCCAACAATTGGTTGTATGATTGGCGAGCACAGCACAAGTCGCATCACCAGTTGCCTCAACTCTGAGCGCGGTCGTGTTCAAAGGAAGAGGTTGAATCGTAGGAGTTAGACCCTTATTATCACCCCAACACAAGATGCTTCCATTATCAAGTAGGGCACAGGCATTGCTGGAACTTAAATCCAATTGCGATACGGTTCGGTTTTCCGGTAATGATACAAATGTCCCATTGGGGTAGCCTTGGGCGGAATGAATCCCATTTCCCAGTCTACCATCTCCACCGTATCCCCAACAGAATACAGAACCATTATCCAACTCTGCACATGAATGGATGTTGCCGACATCGATATCCACAGCAGTTCGATTTTGAGGTAATCGTGCGAAAACACTGTTGTTGGTTGAACCAGTCACTGACCAATCTCCCAATTGCCCATGGTAGTTATCCCCCCAGCAGGCAACTGAGCCATTGTCCAATAATGCGCAAGCATGCATATATTCAGAAGCAATCCGAACTGCACTTCTGTTGACTGGTAATGAGACATCTGCAAAGGTGGAATTCCAATTGTTTCCAACTCTTGAAGAATTCCCAAGTTGGCCATATCCATTCTTCCCAAGACATTGAACATTCCCATCAGTCAAAACGATGCAAACAGATTCTTCACCAACTGTGATTGCTGAAGGATTGAATATTGAAGTCAAACTGACGTTATTCGGGCCTGGGGCGTATTCTCGACCCCAACAACGCACACTGTGATCAGACATTATTGCACACGTTCTTTCATATCCAGTATCAACACTTACAGGCAATACTTGGTCACTGAAATTGACATATACAGGAGAATTCTTACCCCATTTGAATGGACAGTCTGTATTATTGACATATTGACTACATGTGGTTTGGTCACCGAGCTCGTGATGACTGTTCTGCCCCCAACAAGCCATGGAACCGTTGTCAAGAATCGCACAAGTATGACTTCTGTCACCATCCAGTGGCTTCATATCAGTTCCATCATTGAGCGCTATTCCATTTGGAGGAGAGGGATACATCTCCCATTCTTCAATGCTTGAGTTCTGTATCAATGGACTGGTTTCAATAATCTGAAAACCTCGAACCAAAGTGATTGTCGGTGTAGATGAACCTGTATTGGCCACTTTCCCCTCAGCCTCAAGTGCTGGAGGAATGAAAGGAAGCATGCTTGAGCAGAGCATCAACATGACCAGCCAAATGGCCTGCGCTGCAGGGTACTTATTGTCTGGAGCACCCTTACCCATATGATGATGACATAGTTAATCAAATACAAAAGTTCCTATTTAACAAAGGCGACCAATATTGCTCTTATGAAGGAAATTTGATGGCGTATCAAGAGGTTACGAAGAATGATTATGCAGAACAATTGATTGAGAATGCTCGTACCGGAAAACTCAAACCTTCCTTACGGACAATTTCAATTGCTTTCATGCACAGTGTTCATATGTAATTTGACGGCCTAAAATTGATATACCATCCAAAGTGTGAGTCGTTTATGAAGAAAATACAGACGATACTTTTTGCTTTAATGATGGTGACTGTTTCACTTACTGGATGTTTAGGTGGAGATTCAGAAATACCCGATGAGGATCATGATGGCGTGGAGGATGGACTTGACCTTTGTCCACAAACTCCAGGACAAGGAGTTGAAAGCGCGAAAGATCTAGTAGATGAATATGGTTGCTCTCAATTACAATACGATCAAGGCGATAGAGATGGGGATGATGTGATGAACAAAGACGACCTCTGCGGATACACACTGACTGGAGAAGCCGTCAATGCAGACGGATGCGCTCAATCTCAACTCGATGATGATGATGATGGTGTAATGAATGATGTTGACCTCTGCCCGGACACCCTGCGCATATCTGTCAAAACAGCAAATGCTGACGGATGTGATCAATCACAACTCGATGAATTAAATGATGATGATGGCGATGGCGTGTTGAACGATGTTGATCTCTGCCCGAACTCCCCCCCTATTACTGGAGGGAATTGGCATGTCGCTGACGGGTGTTTGGCGACCCAGGTTGATGATGATGGAGATGGTGTGATGAACAGGCGGATTATTGAAAATGATCCTGGTTCCACAAGCATTCTGGACCTATGTCCTAACACTCTTGCTGGAGAAACTGTAGATGCTGACGGGTGCTCTCAATCACAATTCGATGGTGATGAAGATGGCGTGGAGAACAACATTGACCTTTGTCCGCTAACTCCAGTCGAAGAAACTGTAGATGCTGACGGGTGTTCTCAATCGCAACTCGATGATGATATAGATGGTGTGATGAACGCTGCCGACCTTTGTACACTAACTCCTGCTGGAGAAGCCGTCAATGCTGACGGGTGCTCTCAGTCACAACTCGATGATGATAATGATGGCGTGATGAACAATCTTGACCTCTGCTCATCTACCATCGCAGGAGAGACTGTTGATGCAGACGGATGCGCTCAAACACAACTCGATGATGATGCAGATGGCGTGATGAACAATCTTGATCTCTGTTCATCTACCATCGCAGGAGAGACTGTTGATGCAGACGGGTGCTCTCAATCACAAATCGATGATGATACAGATGGCGTGATGAACAATCTTGACCTCTGCCCATCTACCACCACAGGAGAGACTGTTGATGCAGATGGGTGCTCTCAGTCACAACTCGATGATGATAATGATGGCATTATGAACGATGTTGACCAATGCTTAAACACGTCCGATGGCTCAACCGTTGATGCTACAGGTTGCGGGAATTACAATGATGTGATTTCCGCAAAAAACATTTGGGGATTTCACACTCTCAACGATGTGATGTATTTCTTTAGTGCTGACCTCGAGAATGGCCTGGCGCTTTGGAAAGATGACCCTGTCAATGGGGTAACCTTGGTAAAAATTGTAAATCCAGCAGAAAATGGAATATGGCACAGTTCCCTTTCAATTTCAGAGGCAACAAATTGTGGAATGATCAAAGTGAGTGAATGGTCAGGAGATACTCTGTACTTTTTTGCTAATGATGGCATTAACGGCACAGAACTGTGGAAAAGCGACGGAACAGATGCTGGCACAATCATGGTCAAAGATATCAATCCTGCAGGAAGCAGCAGATGGGATCATTGTCATGACAGCAACAGCCCATGGACGACTCCTGTTGCGACAGGTGCTATGATTTACTTCTGGGCTAACGATGGAACCCACGGATATGAATTGTGGAAGAGTGACGGAACAGAAACAGGTACAGTAATGGTCAAGGACATTAACAGTGGAGCTGGTTCCTTTGGTTACTCAGATATCGTAGTCTTTGGAAACACGCTATATTTCAGTGCAACGAACGATCCAAACAGAAACGATTTCCAGTTGTGGAAAAGCGACGGAACAGAAACAGGTACAGTAATGTTCAAGGAAATCGACATAACTATTTCATACGGTGGAGAACTAACAGTCGTTGGCAACACACTCTATTTCAAAGGCTGGGACCGATCTTATGTTGGAGAAATAAATCCTGGTGCTAATAACAAGGGAACCGAATTGTGGAAAACCGATGGAACAAGTAATGGTACAGTAATGGTCAAGGATATCAGTTCAGGCTCAAGTGGCAGCTTTGGAACAAATGCATACCTCACAGACTTTGGCGACCTCTATTTCGTAGCCAAAGATGGAACCCATGGATGGGAATTATGGAAAAGTGATGGAACAGAAACTGGTACAGTAATGGTCAAGGACATTAATCCAAATGGGAGCAGCTCTCCCAGGGGACTTACTGTTGTGGACAATGTCCTCTATTTCACCGCTGATGATGGAATAAACGGTTGCAAATTATGGAAATCTGAGGGACATGAGTCTGATACAGTGATGGTTAACAGCACGGCTTCCTTTTCTCCAAATTGCTGGGGAACTGATGAATATTTCTTGACTTTCGGGGCATCTCTCTACTTTAGAAGTGACTCTGGTTCAAACAACTTCTCAGGATGGGTTTCAGATGGAACACCAGAAGAAACCAACCCTATCGAGGGGTTCAATGCGAGTGATTCGGTGAGGGCTACGAGTGAATGGCTCTTCAAGCATGGAGCCAACCTGTATATTCAGGTGAACTCAGCATCTGGTGTTGTAACATTGGTGAAGATTTCGATTTGAACAAATCCAAAATACTCAACACCCAGGTGTTCAAAGTAAGTGTTCACAGGGGTTTTACTAAGGGCATATTACGTACACAAGATGCTTGTACCGGAACCTGAGAACTGGAGCGCTTTCATTGATTGAAATTATAGTGAAGTTCGAATGGTCGGTATGAGCACGAGATTATCAATAATCAATACTAGTGTTCGTACCAGAAAACTATACTCTAAGCATTATCTTCAATGTCAGAGAGTGTGATAAGCAATTCGTCAACAATATCTCTCATCGTCTGCAAGTCAGGATTACTGACTGTAATTTCTAGTTTAGCAACTCCATTCTCTTCACTCATTTTTGCTTTACAATTAGGCCTTGAAGCAGCGGCGAGAAAAGTGGTAGCAAGAGCGACATCGCCTTGCCATTCAATGGTTGCATGATGCATCTCGCCCATGAACAGATGCTAGGGGCGGGCTCTTATGAGGATGGCCCAAGGCCCTAACATGGGGGAGCCGCCCAACATTGACAATTCCATGCTCGCTGGAGCAGGTGGTGTAATCTTAGGTGAGGCGAGAACAAATCATCAAGGTCGTAAAGCCATCCTCATGGTAAGAGATGGTGAAAATAGCCGCGAGTTTGAAGCATTAGTAGCGACCATGGGGATTGAAATCATTGAGATATTAATCCAAACGGGTAGAGAAGATCCGCGTGGATATTTTGGAAAGGGTCGATTGCAAGATGTTGCTGATGAATTATCATCAAGAGTTGAAGGCCATCCTTGGCAATCTGTTGACCTTGTATTAATTCATAATAATGCTACGCCGAGACAATTAGTTGCAGTAAGCGATGCTGTAAAAGTAGAGGTTTGGGATAGAGTTAGACTGTTGCTATCTTTATTCACATCTCACGCCTCATCATTGGAAGCAAGAACTCAAGTTAGAATTGCACAATTACAATCGGATAGGACTATTCTAAGAGAATTAGCGAATATGCAAACTACTGGCGAAAGAGCTGGATACGGTGCTGGTGGTGCAACTGCACTACAAGCGGTAATGGACAACCTTAACGGTGAATTAGCAACTTTAGCAAAGCGACAACGTCGCCATGCAAATGCTCAGTCTGAACGCAGAAGACAGCGAAGCCGAAGTGGTGCTCAAACCGTTGGATTAGCAGGATATACCAATGCTGGGAAATCATCATTATTCCTTGCATTATCTGGAAAGGAAGTATTGGTTGAGGACAAATTATTCTCAACACTTGAAACTACCATAGGCAGACTTGAAGCAAGTCCAAGGGTCTTGTTAGCAGATACTATTGGATTTATTGATGAATTACCTAATGCAACACTGGAAGCATTCAGAGCAACTCTTTCAGAGGCATTAGAATGTGATCTATTGTTAATATTGGCTGATGCAAGTGATTCTCCGCTTGAATTAGAGAGGAAATTATTTACCAGCCGTCGTGAAGTATTCGAGAGATTATTTGGTGAAGAACTCGATGATGATTTCCCTTGGCGCAATGATGAAATGTCTGTAAAACAACAGATAATGGTTGTATTGACAAAAATAGACAAAGCAAGCCCGCAACAACTTGAGGAGGCAAAAGCAACGGTGGCAGCATTGGCATTACCTGAGCCGCTACTAGTTTCAAGCCATAGTGGTGAAGGGATGAAGATTTTGAAAGACCGAATTTTATTCTATTTATTCGGCCCACCACTTCAGTTACAGATATTGCCTCCAGAGGACTATGCTATCGAAAGGGCAGTAGCCGGCTATGTTTCTGATTTGCATAATGCTGGCTTGGTGACAGATTATTTGTTATTGGATGATGGTAGTGTTGAGATGACTATTTGGGTTTCAGAAGCAGAAATTGCTAAATTATTAGCCAAATCTGGTTCGCGTATTGTTATCAAGTAGTCCATCATAAGTTGATTTATGGCAGAGGGCGAACAACAGGACGTTCCCTTTGAACCGGTTGAAGAAAAACCGGATTATATTGATGAATTGACTGGATTAGCAGAGCCAACAGGGTTGTTGACATTCTCATCATCTTCTGCAATTATTACCATACAAGACCCAAATATGCACGGTATGGGAAGGGCGATTGCAGTATTCATTTTATTCATCTGTATGTTTGGTTTTCTAAATGGCCTTGATTATGCCTCACCTGAATCAGGATTGATTCGTCCTGATGAGTTCGTTTACAGAATGACCATGGGTGCACCAGAAGAGTCAGCAGTATTCCAAGGTACAATTTACGATGATAAGGGTGAACCATTAGCAAATGCAACAATACATATTTCATGGGATAATGGAATTACTTGGAAATCAAACGAAACCCTTAGTGATGAGGATGGATATTTCTTCATGGAACATTTGGACCCAGGATTGACTAGAGTCGATATTATCGTTGAAAGAGATGGATATCGTGATGTTCTAGCAAACCGAGTTATCTTATCTCCTCCAGCAATGATAGAACCGATTGGCTTTACTCAAATTGATTTCACTGTTCCAAGTCAAAGTGAATTTGCAGCTCAAACTTGTTCAAATAATCAAAGCGATTGTGAGATACGGACTATTGATTTAACACCTGGACAAATGGCTCATCCGCTTATGGATCCAAGTGCTGCAGGAACATATATCATGATTGGTTTTGCATTCATGGGACTTTCCTTAATTGCAGCAGGGTTTGCATTGTGGTCATTAAAATCCGGTTCAGTAGCAGTGCTAAGGACTTCTGCAATACTAGCATTTTTCACAATGGGGCATTACTATTCAGCCTGTTTATTCGGATTAGTAGCATTTGGCTTAACATTCGCAATTCCCAAGAGAATAATTCCACTAACCGATTGATGCAATAACAGCGAGTTACTTATGCGCTAATGCTCGCTGCAGGTAACATGGACCTTGAGGCAGCAGCATGGATGGTGCGTTCTCTAGGTCAATGTGTTTCATCATTATTTCAATCAGAAGAAGGAGATTTAATCGCAGGTGGTTGGGATGGTCGTATTCGAATGTGGAATTCACAAGGAGATGTTGTCTGGACAGCAGAATCTGTAGATAGAGTCAGTGATTTTGCAAGGCAAGGAGATTACTTATTCGCAACTTGCGGTTTGCATATCGTTGCATTCTCATATTCAGACGGTAAGCAATTATGGGATCATGCGCTTGAAGGTTCAGCAGATGCAGTTACAATTCACAACGACCAAGTTATGGCTGTTTCATCTGTTTATGATATTGAACATAACGATTTTCTTGAATCTGCAGTATGGTGTTATTCGTTTACTGGTGAATTACAATGGGTATCAAGAATGTCTGAGCGACCTTGGACAATATTTTCTGCTTCAGATGAACTTGTTATCGGATTAGGCCGTCCACAATGTGGTTTGGCACTACTTGACAGCAATGGTGAGATAGAATACAAGGAATTAGCAACCGAATCTCCTGTAATGTGTGGAATAAATGGTAAAATAAAGCAATTATTCGGTCATGCAGATGGTACAGTTTCTGATGGAAATGGACAACTAATTGCTAAGTATGAAAGTGGTATTGAAAGCCTATCATGCACTTTGCATGGATTTATATGCGCTTTGGATGGAGGTGAATTAATTGCAAATGACTCCGATGGTGAATTAATGTGGTCATATGAGGGCAATCAAATCGTAGAACAAGCAGAAGGTTGCAATATTGGTGATGAAAATAGCCATTGGACTGCAAGATGGGATGGTCTCAATGGTTATCTTGAGGTGCGCAATTCACAAACTGGTGAACAATTAGCAACTATGGAAGGTTGTCAAGTTAGAGCTATGCGAGGTAATGCCCAATCTATTGCTATTGGTTGTGATGATGGAAAAGTAATCCTCTGGCAGAGTGAATTGCTTACTAGACGTCTGGGCGAAGAATCAGCACCACAACAACCACCAGTTGATTCGCGAAAAAGTGCGCTTCAAGCAAAACTTAGAGCATTAAGAGATAAGTGAATCACACTTTAGGGCCCGTCATCTGTTCTGGGCGAACCCATGCATCAAACTCTTCATCGGTTAGATATCCTAATTCAAGTGCAGCAGATCTCAGTGTAGTTCCATTCTCATGTGCTAACTTTGCAATCTTAGATGCCTTATCATATCCAATGTGATTGTTTAGTGCAGTGACTAGCATTAATGAATTTTCTAAATGAGATGCAATGTTCTCTCGCACTGGCTCCATTCCAACTACACACTTTTCTGTAAATGAACGGCAAGAGTCGGATAAAAGCCTCACTGAATGTAATAAATTATGAATCATCATCGGTTTGTAGACATTTAATTCGAAATTACCTTGACTTCCACCGATTGTAATAGCAGTATGATTGCCCATTACTTGAGCACAAACCATTGTCAATGCTTCTGCTTGTGTAGGATTGACCTTTCCAGGCATGATGGAGGAGCCCGGTTCATTTGCAGGTAGTGCTAATTCTCCAAGTCCACAGCGTGGACCAGAACCAAGCCAGCGCACATCATTTGCAATCTTCATCAAAGAAACTGCCAATGTATTGAGTGCTCCTGAAGCAGCAACAATAGCATCGTGTGCTGCAAGTTGAGCGAATTTATTTTCTGCAGTGCAGAAAGTTAATCCAGTAATATTTGCAATTTCATCTGCAACCATTTGTGCGAATAAAGGATGTGTGTTTAGGCCAGTGCCTACTGCAGTCCCTCCTAAAGCAAGTTCAAACAAGTCATCCATTGCGAAGTCTAGACGTCGAAGATTAGCATCCAGTTGTGCTACCCATCCAGACACTTCTTGACCAAGTGTCAATGGTACTGCATCCATCAAATGTGTTCTTCCAATCTTGACAATATCCTTCCATTGTTCTGATTTTAGAGCCAATGCATCTCTTAGTAAACGGACATTGGGCAACAGGTCATGTGTGAATGCTTCAGCTGCTGAGATGTGCATTGCTGTAGGAAAAGTATCGTTTGAAGATTGAGCGCGATTTACATGGTCATTTGGATGGACTGGCGTTTTAGAGCCAAGAGTTCCACCAGCCATTTCAATCGCCCTATTTGCGATAACTTCATTGGCATTCATGTTGGATTGTGTACCACTTCCTGTCTGCCAAACACGTAGAGGAAAGTGGTCGTTTAACTTACCATCAATTACCTCTTGTGTTGCTGCAATAATCAATTCTGCAACTTCAGGTTCAAGTTGTTCTAATGCCAAATTTGTCTTAGCAGCAGCCTGTTTTAGGATTCCGAAAGCGCGGATAACTGCAAGTGGCATTGTATCTTCACCAATATCGAAATTAATCAGAGACCTTGCGGTTTGGCAACCATAGTATCGGTCAGCAGGAACTTCCAATTCGCCCATGGTATCGGCTTCGGTGCGCATCTCGCCCATGTCTATCCGTTAAGGTGGTCATCCATTAGGGCTTGCTTCTCTCTACGAGAGAAGAAACTAATAAAAAATCACAATAGTTCAACTTTCCAGAAATCAATTTGACTTGGGAAAATCATATTCATCTTGACCGATAGCAGTCTTGATTTCTCCATTGTTGAAGTATCCGCGATACATCAACATGGTTTGGAATGGTAGCGCCACTTCACCTTGTTTTGAAATTGCAATAACTCCACCTCTGCCCTCGAGAGGTGCAACTAATTTCAAAACATTATTGGCAGCATTCAATAATGGATTTTCTTGACCAGAAATTATTAATTTTTGTAATTGATTTGAAACTTCATGTGCTGCACATGTACGAATGAAAGCCTCACCCACGCCAGTGCAAGAAACTGCAACATCATTATCACACCAAGTTCCAGCACCAATGATTGCAGTATCGCCAATTCTACCATTTGGTTTACCAGTCATTCCACCTGTTGATGTTGCTGCAGCAAGTCGCCCTTGGCTATCTAGGGCTACTGCACCTACAGTTCCCATTCCATCTTGGGTTTCTAAATCAATATCGTGATCTAATACTGCAGAATCATCTTCATCAGTTGAACCAGGCCTTCCTCTACTATCTCTCCATTTTTGCCATTGAGCCTTACGCAAATCGGTAATGAGCCAAGACTGTTCTACTTCTTCGACTCCGTTTTTTATAGCAAAAATATCTGCAGCATCTGAGTTTAGCATCACTGGCCAGCCTTGATGCAATAACAAATTAGCAGCCCTAATTGGATGCCTAATTCTTTTGACATTTACAACAGAGCCAGCAGCTCCATCACAGCCACGCATAATACTCGCATCCATTGTCACACTGCCATCAGCAGCAATAACAGAACCTCTCCCCGCGTTATACAGTTCTTCATCTTCCATCATTTCTACAGCCAAAGTAACCGCATCTACTGCATTTAATTGACCACTTTGTAGTTTAGTACCAATTAGAGAAAGTACATTCTCTAAACATTGTAATCGTTTAGGATCTAAATCTGTAAGTCCACGCCAAGGCCCATCTCCACCCGCACCACCATGTAGTGCAAGGATGGCCATTGAAAACGCCTCACTCAATGATTGAACAGCGGATGATTTGTTGTGGTTGTGCAGGTCTGTCTCCTGGCATTTTTCGGCATCCTTCAATTGCCTTTACTACATCCATGCCTTCAGCAACTCTTCCAAATACTGCATGATTTCCATTTAACCATGGAGTATCTACTGTTGTCAAAAAGAATTGAGAACCACCTGTGTTTTTCCCAGCATTTGCCATAGAAAATACACCAGGGACATCATGCTTTAGATTCAAAGCGCTAGGTTCGCAAGGTATTTTCCAACCAGGTCCACCAGTTCCAGCACGACGTGACATCGGGTCCTTGGAATGAGGGCATCCGCCTTGAATCATAAATTGTTCAATAACACGGTGAAAGTGAAGCCCATCATAGAATCTCATGTTGACTAATTTAACGAAATTAGCAACAGTATCTGGCGCTTCTTCCGCATATAGTTCAATCATAATATTTCCTGCACTCGTTTCCATTAGGCACTGCATGAATAAATCCAAAGGCTACAGGCTCAAGAGCATTTGCCTTGTTCAACTAGAACAATCATCTCTGCGTTAACCAAGGTCGGAAGTGCTGATCTGCATATTGTCGTGCGTATTCTGCAGGATACCCTGCGGTAATCAATTGCTGCTCATATGCAAGCTGTTCTGCAGTAATAGTAGGGTCTATTGCAATCGCTGGTGCCTGTGCTACAACTTGTTGTCCATAGCCAGCATATGCCAAATCTTGTGCTGCAAATTGTGAATTAATATATTTCTCATTATTTTCGGCTTTATTTCCACTTCGCATAGTAAATCCAAGAATTAGCAACAAGACAACAATTAGACCGGCTAATCCACCAATTATTGTAGGAGATAATCCCAAAACTGTGTTTGAAGTACCATCTCCACCTTCATTATTCTCTGGCTCGTTTCCACCATCACCGCCATTATTACCTTGATTTGTTGTTCCATTGTTTCCATTGTTGGTTTCATTTCCAGTATTATTGCTGGTATTATTGGTTGAAGAATTATCAATTTCACAACCATCTTCGTCAACAGTAACACCTGCTATTGTATTTGGACAAAGGTCATCTTGGTCTAAGACT
>Ga0206679_10001218_pt1 | contig 21316 bp, 17 predicted proteins | sample M110012015metaG_FD_155464 | JGI IMG/M metagenome (GOLD analysis project Ga0206679, IMG submission 155464) | Ammonia-oxidizing marine archaeal communities from Monterey Bay, California, United States - M1 100m 12015 | ecosystem: Environmental > Aquatic > Marine > Intertidal zone | place: USA... | reverse complement strand
TTAGAGGTGAATATTTACCACCTGCACCCTACTCAATTGTAAAACAAATAAATGGCAGAGGAGTATATTCATTTTGTATGTGTCCAGGAGGAATAATTGCTCCATGTGCTACTTCTCCAGGAGAAGTTGTTACAAATGGATGGTCTCCTTCCAGAAGAGATTATGAAACTTCTAACTCAGGAATTGTTGTGGAGTTAAAAACAAACGACTTTTCTAAATATTCAGAATATGGTCCGTTAGCAGGAGTAGAATTTCAGAAGGAAATAGAACAAAAATCTTGGGGTGTTGCAGGTCAATCTCAGAAAGTCCCTGCACAAAGATTAGTTGATTTTACTGAAGATAATCTTTCATTAAACATACCTAAAACCTCATACATTCCTGGAACAACATCCTCATTAATTTCAGAAGTGCTACCTGAATTTATTAATCAGAATTTGAAAGAAGGTTTTAAACTTTTTGGGAAACAAATGAAAGGATACCTTACAAATGAAGCGGTAGTTCATGCACCAGAAAGTAGAACATCATCTCCCGTAAGAATTCCTAGAGATAGGAATACTTTTCAGCACCCTCAAATAAGTGGACTTTATCCGTGTGGAGAAGGAGCAGGATATGCTGGAGGAATAATATCGGCAGCTATAGACGGAGAAAAATGTGCGGAAAAATGTTAGCTTTGTAGAACTTATAATACTAATTTTCGTTAAAAAAATAAAACAATAAAATATGAAGAAATTACTTTTAATATTTCTATTTCCTTTTACTTCTTTTGCTCAATATACATCTATTCCTGATGCAAACTTTGAACTTGCTCTATTAAATATGGGTTATGATTTTGTAATTGATGGTTTTGTAGAAACTTCTGCTATTGATACAGTATCTGAACTTTTTATAAACAATAAAGATATTTCTGATTTAACTGGAATACAAGACTTCACAGCTCTAGAATCTTTGTTTTGTTATGATAATAATCTTACAACACTTAACCTGAGTAATAACATTCAACTTTTTGAAGTTACTTGTTCAGGAAATCTACTTACATCTATCGATTTAAGAAATGGAAATAATACTGGCTTGTGGTATTTTATGTCAATGAATAACCCTAATTTAACTTGTATTGATGTTGATGACGTTGCTTATTGCGAATATACTTGGGCAGTTGATAGTTGGACATCCTTTAGTAATAATTGTAATCCGACATCTATAAACAATTATTATTCTTCCATAAAATTAATAAAAGTTTTAGATATACATGGTAGAATTACTACAGCAAAACCAAATATACCTTTAATTTATTTTTATTCTGACGGAAGTACTGAAAAGAGAATTTTCATTCAATGATAAAAAGAATCATTTATTCAACTCTAATATTATATTTTGTTTTAGTTTGATTTTTTACAGATTCTGGTAATTGGATATAGTCGAAAAAAAACTATTCTATTTATCAAAGAGACAGGTCAAAAAAAAGACCCAATAAAGGGTCTTTCATATCTAGTAGCGTGAGGGAGATTTGAACTCCCGACCTCAGGGTTATGAATCCTGCGCTCTAACCAACTGAGCTACCACGCCATTTCGGTTCGCAAATATAATATTAAAACAATTTAATTAAAGTTTTTTTACGAAAATTTACGACCTATCTTTTTCATCCAAAATAGAAGTATAATGTTTTAATGATCTTAACAACAAAACCAACACTATTGTAACATATAATACATTTAAGATTTCATCTGTAACCATCAGATTTCCAGACACAAAGTAGTTTCTTACAAAATCAATAAACACATATCCAATTACAGTTGCAAGTAAACCAGCATACTCCCTTCTCAGAATACTTTTTACAGAAAATTTAACCTTTGTTTTTACATAATTCTTAAAAGATGGAATAAAAGCAGGTCTGTCCTCCGACCATTTTATATAATTATCAGTAAACTTTCTTTCTAAAAAACGCTCTTCCGCAAACATTATCCGTTCGTAATACAACCAATAAATAAGGCTTACAATTATTATAAAATAAATATTATATACAAATACAACAATTCCTATCCAAATTAAATAATTCCCAAGGTATAAAGGATGTCTTACAACAGAATATATACCAGTAGAATTTAACACATCTGCTATTTGCTGTTTTGTGTTTCTTCCTGATGTTCCTTTAGGAGTAGTTCCTATTGTATAGAAACGAATTAAAAACCCTAAAACGGACAGTGAAATTGCAGAATAATTCCAAATTTCAGTATCAATTCCAGATTTATCAGTAATATAAATAAATGGTATTGCCATAGCAAATAAAAGTACCGGAAATTGACCTCTATATTTAAATAAGAAGTTCCCTTGTTTTTCCCAAGAATTAACTAATGCCATAAATTTTCAGTTTTCAGAATAAAATTTGTAAATTGCAGAAATTTTGCTTTTGCAATATTACAAAATAAGAAATACAAATGTCACTTATAAAATATACAATAGAATATCCTCTAAAAACATCAACAAGTGTTTTATATAAAAGACTAACTACTCCTAGTGGACTATCAGAATGGTTTGCTGATAATGTTGCAATAAAAAATGATGTTTTAACTTTCTATTGGGACGGATCAGAAGAAGAAGCAATTGTTTTGAGTAAGAAGAAAGGGGAATCAATCAGATACCAATGGTTGGAAAATGAAGGTGAAGACAGGTATTTTGAACTTTCAATACAGATTGATGAAATGACAAAAGATATCGCATTAATTGTAACTGATTTTGCTGAAAACAATGATGAAAAAGAAGAAGGGATTTTGATGTGGGACACACAAATTGATAATCTTAAGTCTGCAATAGGAATATAACTTCTCTAGTGAAAAAACTTCACTCATTTTTAATAAGATCTTTCTTTCCACCATTTATTGCCACATTTTTTATTGCAATATTTATTCTGCTAATGCAGTTTTTATGGAAATGGGTAGATGAGTTAGTTGGTAAAGGATTAGAAATAGATATAATCTTAAAACTTATCTTTTATGCTTCTGCAAGGTTTATTCCTCTAGCTCTTCCTATCGCTATGCTTATTGCATCTTTAATGACTCTTGGGTCATTAGGTGAAAAACATGAACTAGCAGCCTTAAAATCTTCCGGAATTCCATTTAAAAGGACTTTATTCCCTCTCTTACTTTTTACAATTGTAATAAGTTATTCTTCATTTTTATATTCTAATTACGTTTTGCCAGTAGCTAATCTAAAAAATGGGACACTACTTTATGATATACAAAAAAAGAAGCCTGCAATAAACATCAGAGAAGGTGAATTTTACAATGAAATTGATGGATATACAATTAAGGTAGAAAGGAAAGAATCTCAATCTAATAAACTATTCGGAATTCTTATTTACGACCATACAACCGATCAATCTAACGACAAAGTTATTATTGCTGAAAGCGGGGAAATGCATATTTCTCAGGATGAAAAATTCCTTGAACTTACTCTTTATAATGGTTATTCTTATGTAGAAGTTTACGGAAAAGAAAGACAAAAGAACTTCCCTCATCAAAGAATAAATTTTGAGAAAAATATAATCAGATTTGATTTGAAGAAATTCGGTTTAAAACGATCTGATGAAAGTATTTATAAAAATCATTACTCCATGATGAGTGTTAATCAATTAAACAATTCAATTGACTCACTAAACACAAAATTAAAGGAGAGAAAACAACACTTTTCTGAGGGTTTTACTGATAAATTTAACTATAATTTAGAAAACATAAAAGATTCAACAATAGTAGAAAAATCAAAAAGATCAGAAACAGAAATTTTAGATTTCGCAATTAATAAAGTCAGGTCAAATAAAGCAATTCAAAAATCAAATGCGGATGACTTAAGATACAGAAAATCAATAATTAACAGACATAAAATAGAATGGCACAGGAAATTTTCTTTAGCTTTTGCATGTATTGTCTTATTTATTATCGGAGCATCATTAGGTTCTATAATCCGGAAAGGAGGATTCGGAATTCCTATATTAGTTTCTATTATTTTATTTATAATTTATCATGTAATAAGTATGATGGGAGAAAAAGCAGTTAAGGAATTAAGTATGTTGCCCTATGAAGGAATGTGGTTAGCAAATTTGGTATTCTTACCTTTTTCAATATTTCTATTATATAAAGCTTCTACAGATTCTTCACTTTTAGATTTTAGTTATTACAAACAAACTATTCTCTCTGTTTTTAGGAAAAGTTAAATAAAAGATAGTAATTTTGCAATTAAATAAACTATAGATGAAATTCAATACAATAGAGGAAGCAATTCAGGATATAAAGGATGGTAAAGTAGTTGTCGTTATTGATGATGAGAACAGAGAAAATGAAGGTGATTTTGTAGCTGCTGCCGAAATGGCTACTCCGGAAATGATAAATTTTATGGCTACTCATGGTAGAGGTCTTATTTGTGCTCCTTTAATTGAAGAAAGATGTAATGAGTTAGAATTAGAGTTAATGATTGGTAAAAATACTGCTGCTTACGAAACTCCTTTTACTATCTCAGTAGATTTGATTGGTAATGGATGTACTACAGGTATTTCTGCACAAGATAGATCAAAAACAATACAAGCTCTTGTTGATGAAAACACAAGACCAGAACAATTAGGTAAGCCAGGTCATATTTTCCCTTTAAAAGCAAGGAAGGGTGGTGTATTAAGAAGAGCAGGACACACAGAAGCTGCTATTGATTTAGCAAGATTGTCTGGGTTAAAACCAGCTGGTGTAATTGTAGAAATACTTAATGAAGATGGTACAATGGCCAGAACTCCTGAGTTATTTGTACTTGCTGAAAAATTTAATCTGAAGTTTATTACAATTAAAGATTTAATTGAATACAGAATTCAAAACGAAACTCTTATTTCAGAAGAAGTTGATGTAGAACTTCCTACAATTTTTGGTGATTTTAAGATGAAAGCTTTTAATCAGACCTCTAATAATCAATTACATTTAGCTATTTATAAAGGTGTATGGAATGAAGGTGATGAGGTTTTAGTAAGAGTACACTCCTCTTGTATGACGGGTGATATTTTTGGTAGTTGCAGATGTGATTGCGGACCACAATTACAAGGAGCTATGAAACAAATTGAAGAAGATGGAAAAGGTGTTATTGTTTATATGAATCAGGAAGGAAGAGGAATTGGCTTATTAAATAAATTAAAGGCATATCAGTTGCAAGAAAAAGGAAAAGATACTGTAGAAGCAAACCTTGAACTTGGTTTTAATGCAGATGATAGAGATTACGGAATTGGTGCTCAGATTCTAAGAGCTATGAATATAACTAAAATCAAACTTTTATCAAACAACCCAAAGAAAAGAGCAGGGTTAATGGGATATGGAATTGAAATAATAAAGAATATTCCTCTGGAGATAGAATCGAACAAACACAATAAATTTTATCTGGAAACAAAAAGAGATAAAATGGGACATTCTCTTAAAAATTTAGATGAGTAAAAAAAACATCATACTAGGTATTGAATCCTCTTGTGATGACACTTCTGCTGCAATAATTTCTAATGGATTTATCTTATCAAATATAGTAGCAAACCAAAAAGTACACGAGAAATATGGAGGTGTAGTACCAGAACTTGCATCTAGAGCACATCAACAAAATATAATTCCAGTTGTTGATACCGCCATAAAAGAAGCTGGAATTACAAAAGAAGAATTATCGGCAATCTGCTTTACACAAGGTCCCGGATTATTAGGGTCTTTACTTGTAGGTAGTTCATTTGCCAAATCTTTTGCACTAGGAATAGATATACCATTAATTGCAGTAAACCACATGCAAGGACACATAATGGCACATTTTATAAAAGAAGAAGGAACAGACAACAGACAACCAAAATTTCCTTTTTTATGTTTAACTGTTTCGGGAGGTCATACACAAATTGTATTGGTAAAATCCGTAGAAAATATGACTGTAATAGGTGAAACTTTAGATGATGCCGCAGGAGAAGCTTTTGACAAATCTGCAAAAATATTAGGACTTCCCTATCCTGGAGGTCCTTTAATTGACAAACACGGAAAACTTGGAGACAAACACAAATTTATATTCGGAAAACATAAAGTAGGAGAATTAAACTTTAGTTATAGTGGAATTAAAACTTCTATCTTAAGAGTTATTGAAAAAGGTGTTGAAGAAAATCCTAACTTTATAGAAGAAAACAGAGATGATTTATGTGCTAGCATTCAACACACTATTGTAGATATTCTGATAAAAAAAATAATGAAAGCTTCAAAAGAACTAGGAATAAATGAAATTGCGATTGCTGGCGGCGTTTCTGCTAATTCATATTTAAGATCTAGATTATTAGAACTAAAAGAAAAATATCATAAAGAAGTTTATATTCCTAAATTTGAGTACTGTACTGATAATGCTGCAATGATAGCCATTAGTGGATATTATAAGTTTTTGGAAGGAGAATTTGTAGGACAATCTGTCACACCAAAATCAAGGTTTAAATTATAAAAATAATGAACATTCATTTCAAATAAAAAAATAAACATTTCTGTCCGGTTTATATTTATTTTAATTTATTAGAGTTTACCCTCCAAAGTCATCAAATCTTACATTCTCATCAGGAATCCCCCAATCATCTGCCATTTTTATAACAGCTTGGTTCATCATTGGAGGTCCACAGAAATACAATTCAATATCTTCAGGAGCTTCATGTTTACTCAAATATTGGTCTATTACAGCATTGTGTACAAAACCAACAAATCCATCTCCGTCAGTATCATTAATGTCTTTCATCTCTTTCCAATTATCACTTTCTTGTGCATCCGAAAGTACTAAGTAAAATTTAAAGTTCGGAAATTCTCTTTCTAATAAGCGGAAGTGTTCAATATAGAAAAGTTCTGCTTTTGATCTACCTCCATACCAATAAGAGACCTTTCTTCCTGTTTTAAGTGTTTTAAATAACTCATATAAGTGAGAACGCATTGGTGCCATACCTGCTCCACCACCAATATAAAGCATTTCAGCATCAGAGTGGTTAATAAAAAATTCCCCATAAGGACCTGAAATAGTAACCTTATCTCCCGGCTTTCTTCCAAAAATATAAGATGATGCTACACCTGGGTTTATATCTGCCCAAGTTCCTTTGTCTCTATCAAAAGGTGGAGCTGCTACCCTAACATTCAGCATGATGTTTCTTCCTTCTGCTGGGTAAGAAGCCATAGAGTATGCTCTTGTAACCTCTTCATCATTTTTCATGACCAAACCTCTCATACCAAATGGGCCTTCATCCCAATCTTTCTCAAACTTATCCGGTTCTCCTAGATGATCTTCTGGATGTGCTTTAATATCCATTTCAGAAAAAGGAACCTCACAATCAGGAATTTCAATTTGTATATACCCTCCCGCTTCATAAGGCATTTCCTCAGGAACCTTTACTATAAACTCCTTAATATACGTAGCTACATTATAGTTAGAAACAACTGTAGCTTCCCATTTCTTTACTCCAAATACTTCTTCCGGAACAGAAATATCCATGTCTTCTTTTACCTTTACCTGACATCCTAATCTCCAATTATTCGCAATTTTCTTTCTACTAAAATGAGGTTTTTCAGTAGGTAAAATTTCTCCACCACCACTATGAACTTGGCAAGTACATTGTACACAAGTACCACCACCACCACAAGCAGAAGGTAAAAATATTCCGTTATTACTTAAAGTGGATAAAAGAGTAGAACCTCCTTCTACCTCAATTTCTTTTTCTCCATTAATTTTAATCTTTAATTTCCCTGCAGGAGAAAGTTTAGACTTTACAAATAGCAATAAAAATACTAGTAATAAAACTACACATAGAAAAACTACTATACTACTTACTATTGTTATTGATGTTGTTAATAATACCATCTTCTTAATTAATTTCTGTTTCGTTATTTTCTAGATGAACCACCTCTTCTATAGAAACTTCTTTCTTACTATCTTCTAATTTTATACCCATAAAACTCATAAATGCAATACCCATAAGTCCTGTTATAATAAATGTAATACCTAAACCTCTTAGTGCAGGAGGAACATTAGAATATCTAATTTTTTCTCTAATTGCAGCAATACCAACAATTGCCAAGAACCAACCTACACCAGAACCTAAACCAAATACTGTAGCTTCAGTAATACTAACATAATCTCTTTCTTGCATAAATAAAGACGCTCCAAGTATTGCACAGTTTACAGCGATTAAAGGTAAAAATATCCCTAAAGAACTGTAAAGTGAAGGTGAAAAATTTTCTACAATCATTTCTACTAATTGCACCATAGATGCAATTACCGCAATAAATAAAATAAACGAAAGAAATGATAAATCAACAGTAGTAAAACTGTCACCCAACCAACTTAAAGCTCCCTCTTTTAATACAAAGTTTTCTAATAGGTAATTTACAGGAACTGTAATTCCTAATACAAATATAACTGCTATTCCTAATCCTACAGATGTTTTTACAGTTTTTGATACTGCCAAGTAGGAACACATACCTAAGAAATAGGCAAATACCATATTATCAATAAATATGGATTTTATAAATATGTTTAATAAATCTTGCATAATTTTAGTTTTCTTCTACTAGTTTAGTGTTTTTTATTCTTTGTATCCAGATATATATTCCTAAAGTAATAAGTGCCATAGGAGGTAAAATCATCATACCATTATTTACATATCCATATTCATATATCCCTAAATTTTCTAATAAAGAATATCCAAATACAGTACCTGAACCTAACAATTCTCTAAAAAAAGCAACAACTACTAAAGGAACAGCATAACCTATTGAGTTACCTATACCATCCATAAATGCTTTCCAAGGTGAATTACCAAGTGCAAATGCTTCTAACCTACCCATAATGATACAGTTTGTAATTATAAGCCCAACAAATACAGAAAGCTCCTTACTTACGTCATAAACAAAAGCTTTTAGTATTTGATCTACTAAAATTACTAATGTTGCAATTATAACTAATTGCACAATAATTCTGATTCTTGATGGTATCATATTTCTCATAAGAGAAACTACAACATTTGCAATACACATTACAAAAAATACAGAAACTGCCATTACAACTGCAGGCTTTAATTGTACCGTAATTGCCAGTGCAGAACAAATACCAAGTACTTGTACTGTAATAGGATTGTTATCATTTAACGGATCCTTTATTAATTTCATGTTCTTTTTAGATAATAATGCTTCTTTTTTATCACTCATAATTAATCTATTATTCTTTCATTTATATTAGAAACAGTGTCTTTTAATTCATCTTCTGTTACTACCTCTAGAGCTTCTTGTACTTTCATTTCAGGAGATAAACTTTTAAAATATGGTAAGTATCTTTCTAATCTTTCTTTAATCATATCCGAAACTCCATCAGAAGTAATTGTTCCACCAGAAATTCCATCTACTTTATGTATATCTCCTTTCGCACCTTTCTTCTCCACTATTATAGAAACAAATTCCCTTTCCTCCATTATTGTTTTTCCTGTAAATGGTAGCTGAAAGAAATCTCTATTTATTTCAGCTCCTAAACCAGGTGTTTCTGATTTGTGATCGAACACTGCTGCAGAAACTGTATTTAAATCCTTTTCTAAAGATATGAATCCCCAAATAGGGCCCCATAATCCTTTTCCTCTTAATGGTATAATGTATTTCACCTCCCCTTCTACTTCTGCTATATAAAGAGGAAAAGATTGATCTTTAACTTCTTTTCTCACCTCTTTAGATAAATCTACATTAAAAGCAGATCCTTCCTGTAATTCTCCTAGGTGGTTTACAACTAATTCTTCTTTTATATAGATAGGATAATCAATTTCAGCTTGCTCTCTACTTACCTCAACACCTACTGACTTTAAAATATTTTGTTTTTTCTCTTGTTCAATATTTTTAGACTGAAATGGTTTTAGTCCTATAGCAGCTGAGGATAATAAAGCCGCTACTATTATCACCATAATAGTTGCAAATCCTATTGTATAACTATTTTTATTTACATCCATAATTTAAGCTTTTGCTCTTTTAAGTCTTCTTTTAATATTTGCCTCAATAATATAATGATCTACAAGCGGTGCAAACACATTCATTAATAATATCGCTAACATCATTCCTTCCGGATAAGCAGGGTTAAATACCCTAATAAGTACCGCAAATATCCCGATAAGGAATCCAACAATTATCTTTCCTTTATTTGTGCCAGATGCAGTTACAGGATCAGTTGCCATAAATACAGCACCAAATGCAAATCCTCCTAAAACTAAATGTACATGAGGTGGTAAATTCATGAATTCTGTAATTCCCCACATATTAAATAAAACTCCCATAATATAACCTCCTATAAAAACGGATATCATTGTTCTCCAAGAAGCAATTCCAGTTATTAAAAGAATTACTGCTCCTATTAATATTGCTACTGTTGAAGTTTCAGAAGCAGAACCAGCAATAGTTCCATTAAAATAACTTCCGAATAATGAAGCGTTATATTCAACTCCGGAAGCTAAATCAGCTAAAGGTGTAGCACCTGAAAATCCATCAACTAATTTCTGACCTTTTTCTGAAATAGTATTAATCCAAACAGCATCACCCGACATATATGAAGGATACGCAAAGAATAAGAAAGCCCTAGCAGTAAGTGCAGGATTTAAGATATTCATTCCTGTTCCTCCGAAAACCTCTTTTCCGATAATAACTGCAAATATCACAGATACTGCAAGCATCCAAAGTGGAGTAGTAATAGGCATAATCATAGGGATTAATAATCCTGTAACAAGGTAGCCCTCATTTACTTGATGACCTCTACTAATTGCAAAAGCAAATTCAACTCCTAGTCCTACCCCATAAGAAACTAAAATCATTGGTAGCATTTTAATTGCACCAAATGAAAAAGACTCCCATAATGTAGAAGTTTCACCGATTGCATTAAAATGTAAATTACCGATATTCCACATACCAAAAAAGAGTGCTGGTAAAAGTGCAATAACCACAGTAATCATTGTTCTTTTTAAATCAATTCCGTCTCTAATATGTGCACCTGATTTTGATGTATGGTCTGGAACAAATAAAAATGTTTCAAAAGCATCATATGCTGGGAACATTTTTTCTAATTTACCTCCTTCTAAAAAGTGAGGTTTTACTGAATCTAATATATTTCTGAATAATTTCATTAGCTGTTTTCTTTTCTTACTAGATCTAAACCGTGTCTTATAATTCTCTGAACTTCAATTTTTGAAGTACAAACAAACTCACATAAAGCAAAATCCTCAGGAGAAACTTCATAGATACCTAAGTTTTCCATCAGTTCAATATCTTCAATCATAATTGCTTTAATAAGGTGTGTCGGATAAACATCCATAGGTAGTACTTTTTCATATTCCCCAGTCATTACATAAGCTCTTTCCTCTCCATGTAAATTTGCATCCAAAGAATATTTTTTTGTTGGCATCAACCAAGATAAAAAAGTTCTAGAAGCTGAAAATTTATTTAAACCTGGAGTCATCCAACCTAAAAATTCTGCTTCATCTCCTTCCTCTATTGCGGTAATTTGATAATCATAAAAACCTAAACTTCCATCTTTATCAATTTTAGTTCCTGTTAAAACATCTCCGCTAATAATTCTAGTATTGCCTTCATTTAAGTTATCATTCAGGAAGTTAGAAACTGTAGTTCCGGAAATTGTTCTGTAATATTTAGGTCTGCTAATCTGAGAACCTGCTACAGCAATAATCCTAGAAGCATCATATTTTCCATCTTTAAACAAAGTAGCAATAGTAAGTACATCTTGTGGAGTTAAATACCAAATAATATCATCCTTATTTATAGGATCTATATGATGAATTTGAACCCCTACATTCCCTGAAGGATGATCACCTGAAATTTTATTAATTTGCACTCCGTTAGAGGAAGTAAATACATTTGATGGGTTTGAATATCCATCAATATTTAAATGAGTAGTACCTTTTGTTAATTTAGTAACAATATCTAATCCGTACTGGAACAAATCAGATTTACCATATAAGGCAAAATCATTATCAATACTTATTGGTGCAGAATTAAATGATGAGATAAATATTGATTTCGGCATATCTGCTGGATTTGCAATAACATCATAAGGTTTTTGCCTTATAAATGGCCAAACTCCTGATGAGCACATAGTATCAATAATTTGTTCTCTACTTAAATTATCAGAAACAGGAAAAGTTTCAAATAACTTTTCATTGTCAGGACTAATAACAACTTTTAGTATTCTTCTCTTCTCTCCTCTTACAATTTCTTTAATTTCTCCACTTACTGGCGAACAGAATTTTATTTTTTCATTATACTTATCAAAAAACACAACCGATCCAGATTTCACCTTATCTCCTAATTTTACATCAAGTTTTGGTGTTATTCCATGAAAGTCAGTTGGCTTTAATTCGTATCTTTTAGCTTCTTCTGTTGTAGAGTAAACTTGTTCGGCCTCTCCTAACATTGGTATGTTCAGACCTTTTTTTAAACGAATATCTTCAGACATCTTAAATTTATTAGATTTTTCGGTTGTAAAAGTATAAATTTGCATCAAACTAAAACCGATATCAATCATATTTTTTTATGAGATTTAATAAGTGTACATTTATCATATTTTTATCCCTTTTATTTTACTCTGAAATTTCTGAATCACAAAATATTTTTCAGAATAAAATAATAGATAATAATATCCATACCGCACTTCTACACTCAGAAATCCAGCCTCTTTCATATCCTATTATCAAATTAAATTCTCAGCAAAAACTACAATTAAGTTTTGATGATTTTTCAGAAGAGATACAAGATTATTATTATACAATTGTTCATTGTAACTCTGACTGGACAGAGTCTGCTTTAATGCAATCAGAATATATTATAGGTTTTTTTGAAAACAGAATTGAAGATTATGAATTTTCATTTAACACTTTGCAAAAATACACTCATTATAATTTAGTTTTTCCGGAAGAATATCTGAAACCAACATTGTCTGGAAATTATATTATAAAAGTTTATAAAAATAACAATCCTGAAGATGTTGTGCTGACAAAGCGATTTATGATATTGGATGAAAGAGTGAATATTTCTACAAATGTAAAAAGATCAACCTTAATTGAAGACAGATACAGTAAACAAGAAATAGATTTTACCATAACCCATCATAATGTGTATGTTTCTAATCCTTATTCGGATATAAAAGTTGTAGTAAAACAAAATAACAGAGAAGATAATTCTATCACAAATCTGATTCCACTTTTTGTAAAACAAGACCAACTTATTTACGACTATGAAGGAGAAAATAGTTTTGAAGCTGCAAATGAATTTCGTCATTTTGATGTTAAAAGTATTCGTTATCAATCTGATAGAATAAAAGAAATAACATCTGATAGTAACAATATAAATGTTAAACTATTCACTGATATTAGTAGGTCTTTTGAGGAATTTATAAGCATACCAGACATTAATGGAAACTTTCTGATAAATAAACAAGAAGCTTGGAATTCTGAAACTGAAGCAGAATATGTAAATGTTAAATTTTCATTACTAGAAAACAGAAAATTATCTTATGCTGATATTTATGTTATCGGAAGATTTTCTGATTGGAAAACTCAGGATAAATTTAAGTTAATGTGGAGTGAAGTAAGTAGAAAATACGAATGCGAAACATTATTAAAACAAGGATACTACAACTATCTTTATATAATGAAAGATAATAGCACTGAAAAAACTAACTTAAGCTTTATTGAAGGAAGTCATTTTCAAACAAAAAATGATTATTATATTTATGTTTACTTCAGAGAAATCGGAAGATCTTACGACCAACTTATAGGATACATTAAAACATCTTCTGAGTTGTTTTAATAAGGATCCACATCAATATTAATCCTTACCGCTCTAAAATCTTTTAACTCCTTATATTTTTCTATCATCTGCAACAGGATAGCTTTTGCATCTTTTATAGAAGAATCAGTTTCAATCTTTAAGATAATATTTTTATGATAATAATTCTTCACCTTACTTACAGATGGAGATTCAGGACCTAAAACTCTATTACCAAAACTTTTCCTTAATGAAGTAGAGAATTGTTTAGAAAGTTTATCTAGTTTATTCTCGTTTTTATGTTGAAGATTTAGGGAGATAATTCTGCAATAAGGTGGGTATTTAAAAATCTTTCTTTCCTCTAATTGTTTTTTAAACATTTGCAAATAATCATGACGTTTTACCTGATGTATAATTTCATGTTTATCATCAAAGGTTTGTATAATTACCTTTCCTCTATCTCCTTTTCTACCAGCTCTACCTGCAACCTGACTCATTAATTGATATGACCTTTCGAAAGCACGGAAATCAGGAAATTTCAACATACTATCTGCATTTAAAACTCCAACAACTTCTACATTATCAAAATCCAGGCCTTTGGTAACCATTTGCGTTCCAATTAAGATGTTTGTATTTCCTCTCTCAAAATCATCTATTATTTGCTCGTAGGAGTTCTTTTTTCTGGTAGTATCAAAATCCATTCTTTGTGTTTTTGCTTTCGGGAACAAAACTTTTAACTCCTCCTCTATTTGCTCTGTTCCAAATCCCTTATCCAACATCTCATTATTACCACAAGAAACACAACTAATTATCCTATCTTCAGAGAAACCACAATAATGGCATCTTAAAGAATTAGTATATTTATGAAAGGTTAAACTTACATCACAATTATTACATTTTGGTGTCCAACTACAAAGATTACATTCCAAATAAGGAGCAAAACCTCTTCTGTTCTGAAACAGAATTATTTGCTTTTCTTTTTTCAGAGCTTCTAAAATATTTTTTATTAAAAAAGGTGAAAAATGATACTCCATTTGTTTTTTCAGATAAGCCTTTTTTATATCAACAATATGTATTTCTGGTAACTCAATATCAGAAAACCTGCTATTTAATTCTACTAATGAGTATTTGTTATTTTTACAATTATAATATGTTTCTAATGAAGGAGTTGCGGACCCTAACAAAACTCTTGCGTTATGTAGTTTTGATAGGTATATTGATGCATCTCTGGCATGATATCTTGGAGATGGTTGATACTGTTTAAATGATGGTTCGTGCTCTTCATCAACAATTATCAAACCTAAATTATCAAATGGTAAAAACAAGGAAGATCTGGCTCCAAGTATTATTTGATATTGTCTTTTATTTGGGTCTTTTTCCTTTACAGCATTATACACTTCTACCCTTTCATTATTGTTCATTCTGGAATGTGAAACACCAACCTTATCACCAAAATGTTTACTCAATCTGTTTATTATTTGTGTTGTTAATGCTATTTCAGGTAATAAATACAAAACTTGTTTTCCTTTATTTAATTCTTCCTCAATAAGTTTTATGTAAATTTCTGTCTTTCCGCTTGATGTTACTCCATGCAATAAAGATACTCCCTTTTCCTCAAAACTTTTGTTTATTTCTAATAAGGCTACTTCTTGTTTTTCGGAGAGGTCTTTAGATATTTCTAGGTTTGTGTTATCAGCAATCAATCTGCTAATTTCTTTCTTTTCTAACCTTAAAACACCCTTTTTTACTACAGAATTTAATACCGACCTACTAATCCCAATTTCTTTTAAACAATCAGAAACTACACACTCTTTATCAGGGCACATTTGTTTGTGTTTTACAAAGTACCTAAAAAGTTCTTTTTGTTTTTCTGCAGATTTCACCTTCTGATAACTATCTTCTAGATCCCCACCAGAATACTCTATAGTTAATTGATATTTCTTCTTATACTTATCATGTAACTCCTCTTTTATTTGTACTATTTCCTTTCTGATAAGTTCATTAATAACAGAGAAAACTGAAGTCTTATTCAGGATAGAAATCACATCATTTATTGTCAGTTCTTCTTTTAAAATTAAGTTACTCAGAACAGTATTTTCTTCATCATTCAAAAAATCTAAGTCACCATCAAAATCCGGATGAATTATAATTTTACTTTCAGAAGCAAGTTTTAAGGAAGATGGAAGTGCAACATTCATAACATCCCCCAACCTACTCATATAATATTCTGAAATCCACTTCCAAAATTTTATTTGTTTTTTATTTACTAAAGTTTGTTCATCTAACACTGCAATTACATCCTTGGATTTATATAAATTAGGTTCGTTATTATGTACATCAATAACAATAGCAGTGTATAATTTTCTGCTACCAAACTGAACAACTACCCTCTGTCCAATCTCAATATTTTCATCAGAATCTATCGAATATGTAAAACTACCATCAACAGGTACAGGTAGTATAACTTCTACATATTTTTTACTTAAATTCATTAAAAGCAAATATGATTAAAATAAATTTAATTTCTATCAATTTAAGTGAACGAATAAGATATTTTTCAATAGATGATATATATGATAATTTAAAAGTAGTTTTTTATGTATTATTGCTGATAATAATTTTTAAAGTTAAAGAAATGAAAAACATAAAACACATAACAATTTTATCATTAGGACTTATCTTATTAACTTCCTGTCCACCTTCAACTTTTACTCCAGACTCAGTAAATATCAGATTTGTACATTATGCAGGAGGTGAAAACTATCAATCTGATCCTGTAAACCCATATCTAATTGAAGATACTTTATTATATACTAATGATGCTGGTCAGTTATATAGCGTACAGAATTTAGACTATATTATTACAGATATCAATTTGACAGATGAGGAAGGTACGGTTCTTCAGGAACTTAGAGATATACATTATGTTACTATATCTAATCCATCTTCTTTAAACTTATCTATCTCGTCTATTTTAAATAAAGGTGAATATAGAAACATTGAATTTACTTTTGGTTTGGACTCAACAAAAAACATTAGTAATTTATATGTAAATGAAGAATTCCATACCAGAATGTTTTGGCCAGAAATGATGGGAGGAGGATATCATTATATGAAGATAGAAGGTAGATTTGATAATAATTCTTTCTATAATACTCATACAGGTGGTACAATGGGGATTGATTATTCCTTTAAGAAAAGTTTTCCTGTCAACATAACAACTATTGAGGATGGGACTATTCATGAAGTTGTAATTGCAATGGATTTAAATAACTGGTACAAAAATCCGAATACAATAAGTTTAACAACAGATGGAATTATGGGAAACATGCAAAGACAAATGGAGTTAAAAGAAAACGGAATTGAGAATGTTTTTGATGTATATTAACAAGATGAATTTTGGATAGAGTTTAGTAAATAAGATTATGATAAAAAAAGGATTATTAGTAGTCATTGTATTAGGACTTCTCTCTTGCCAGAAAGAAGGATGTACAGATGAAAATGCTCTAAATTATAATCCGGATGCTCAGATAAATAATGGTAGTTGTGATTATCACTTAACCACACCTTATATGTTAAATACTCCTTTTGGTTTTCCGGATATGTTGATCCCAGAAAACAATCCTATGACAGTAGAAGGTGTATTATTAGGAGATAAATTGTTTCATGAACCATTATTAAGTGGAAACAATGAAATGGCTTGTAATTCTTGTCATAATAGAAGTTTTGCTTTCTCTGACACACATCAACATAGTACAGGAATTGATGGAATTGATGGAGATAGAAACGCATCAACAATTATAAATGCTGGATGGAATACTTCAAACTTTTGGGATGGAAGAGCAACAACTTTAGAAGATCAAGCGTTTGGTCCTGTTGTAAATCCAATTGAAATGAATGAAACTTGGATTAATGTAGAAAACAAATTAAATGCTAATACAGAATACAAACAATTATTTAAAGATGCATTTAATATCGATTATATTGACTCTACACATGTAGTGATGGCTATTGCTCAGTTCGAAAGAAGTTTAATTTCTTCAAACAGTAAATTTGATAAATTTTACAGAGGTGAAGAAACACTTTCTCCTTCTGAATTAAATGGATATGCTATCTTTAATTCTGAAAAAGGAGATTGTTTTCATTGTCATGGGACCCAACTTTTTATGGATAACTTATTTCATAATAATGGTCTGGACCCTGAGCCATTTACAGATTTAGGATATTCTGCAGTTACAGGAAATTCATCAGATGATGGAAAGTTTAAAACTCCTACACTCAGAAACATTGAAGTTTCCGCTCCTTATATGCATGATGGTAGATTTTTCACTTTAGAACAAGTTGTTGATCATTATGATATGGGAGGTCATTATTCTTCTACTATTGATCCAAACATGAAAAAAGTTGGAATAGGTTTACAACTTACAAATCAAGAAAAAGTAGATTTAATTGCCTTCCTAAAAACATTAACAGATTCTGATTTTATTAGCGGAAATTAATTTTGTAAATTTGCATCTATTAAACTCTCATCTTTGAAACAACTTATTGTATTACTTCTTTTTTTATTTAGCTCCTCTGTTTTCTCTCAGAGAACTTGTGGTAGCATGCAAAAAATGAATACTTACTTTGAAGCTAATCCAGATAAAGAAGTGGAAAGAAAGAAAAAAGAGAAAGAGATTTTAAACTCGAATTTCTCTACAAAAGAAAACATGAACATCCCAGTTGTATTTCATGTAGTTTACAATTCTTCAGAACAAAATATATCAGATGCGCAAATACTAAGCCAGCTAGATGTTATGAATGATGATTTTAATAGAACTAATTCAGATGCATTTATGGTTCCTTCTGATTTTGATTCTGTGGTTGCAAGTTTACAACTCAATTTTTGCTTAGCACAAAGAACTCCTGATGGTAATCCTACAAACGGAATTATCCGAACTCAAACGAATATTTCTGACTTTGATTTATACGACACAACAATTCATTACTCCTCTTTAGGCGGCTCTCAGTCATGGGATACAGAAAAATACTTAAACATTTGGGTAACAAAATTATCTGGAGGAATATTGGGATGGGCTCAATTTCCAACAGCAGGAAACATTAATACAGATGGAATTGTAATTGATTACAGAAATTTCGGAACGAATGGAACGGCTACATCTCCATATCATTTAGGTAGAACTGTAACTCATGAACTTGGTCATTATTTTAATTTGTTTCATATTTGGGGAGATAATAATTGTGGGGATGATTTGGTAAATGACACTCCAACACAGCAAGAAGCTAATTTTGGATGTAAAACACACCCTAGTATTAGTTGTAGTAATAATGGAGATATGTTCATGAATTTTATGGACTACACAAATGATGCTTGCATGAATTCTTTCACAATAGGACAAAGAGATAGAGTTTTTAATAGCATTTACACTTACAGATTATCTTTACTTTCTTCTGACGGATGTACTCTAGTTACAACAAACACTGCAGATGCTTCTATTGAAATAACATATCCTATAGGTAGTTTATCTGATTGCAACAATCCTATTTACCCTAAAGTATTAATTACAAATAACTCTACCGCTAATTTATATACAGCTGTTGTAAAATACAAAGCAAATTCTTCTGTATATCAATACCAACTTTATAGTGGTAACTTATCCCAAGGACAATCTGATACATTATTACTTTCTGCAATCCCTATCGGAGGAAATAATCACTTTTTAGATGTAGAACTAATTCAGGTTAATGGCAGTATGGATTCTGACACATCAAATAATTCTGATACCGAACTATTTAGTACAACTGGAGGAACATCAGTAAACATAAATATTATTACAGATAATTATGCTAATGAAACTTCTTGGTATTTTTATGATGACAACAATATATTAATAGATTTTGATGATAACTTGAATAACAACACGCACTATACACACAATTATTGTTTGAATAATGAATGTTATAAAATAATAGTTTTTGATACTGAAGGGGATGGTTTCTGTTGTGATTACGGACAAGGAAGTATTAGTGTAAATAAAGAGTTAAATAATACTGAGATAGCACAATTGTCTTATTTTAATTATTCTGATACAATTGAGTTTTGTGTTTCTGCACTTACCGAAACTGAATTAACTATAAAATCTAATTATTTTTACCCTAATCCAACAAAGGGAATAATATATCTAAATCCTATTCGTTTCTCAGAAGATATACCTATAATTGCAAAACTTTTTGACATGAGAGGAAAATTAGTTTTTTCTACTAAAAATATCACTAATTGTTTAGACTTCTCTCACCTTAAAAACGGAATGTACTTTTTAGAAACACAAAGCAAGAATAAAACCTTAAGAAACAAAATTATAATAAACAAAAATTAAGATGTTAAAAAAACTAAACCTACTTTTATTTGCCTTACTAACACAACTTTCATTTTCACAGAATGCTAAAAAATGTTTAACAACAAAACTTGTAAACGAATCCGTTACTGAAGATGTAAGAAATTATATTGCAACAGAAGAAATTGCTACTAAAAACAATAAATGGAGAGCAGAAAACTCAAACTCTGTAAAGGAAACTATAATTATTCCTGTAGTTATTCATATCGTACATAAAAATACTCATGCTAATATTGGTTCTGGTACTAATATTTCTGATGCTCAAATTGAGGATGCAATAAGAATATTAAATCAGGATTTTAGTAAAACAAATATTGAATTCCCTAATCCACCACGAAATACATTCTTAAATCTGGCTGCAGATGTGCAAATACAATTTTGTTTTGCTGCTACAGATGAAAACGGAAATCCTACAAATGGTATTACCAGAACATCTACAACGAAATCTGACTGGGATCCTGACACAGAAGCAAATGACATGAAAAGGAGTAATACAGGAGGTAAAGATGGATGGGACCCTGAAGAGTATTTAAATATATGGGTATGTAATTTAGCTGTTTCTCCTTCAGGTGGCATGACTTTAGGTTATTCATACTTACCAGGTAGTGTAACTTGGAGTATGTGGAAAGATGGATTGGTTGTTGATTTTCAATTTTTTGGAACAATAGGAGTTGCAGCCGGTGGTGGAAATGATGGATCAACAACTACTCATGAAATTGGTCATTATTTAGGATTAATGCATACCTTCTGTGAGGAGACAGATGGAAATGGAAATCCTATTTGTTGTGATAATGACGACACAAATTGGGGAGGATATGTTGATGACACTCCTGCATCTAAAGATATATATTGGGGAAGTGTAAATGCTTCTACAAATAATAATACATGTAATGATTTAAGTTACCCAAATAATTTCAATACAAATGTACTTGATATGGACGAGAATTTCATGTCCTACTCTTCTGATGTTTGGATGTTTACACAAGAACAAGCAGATGTAATGGTTTCTACTATGAATGGATATAGGAGTTCTTTAAAAAATTCTCCGGCTTCTGTAAATTGTTCTGGTACCGTTGATATTGAAAATATATTAAACAATAATCAGATTAGAAT